>Ga0208975_1000040_pt1 | contig 72401 bp, 62 predicted proteins | sample GreLakmeER78MSRF_FD_187700 | JGI IMG/M metagenome (GOLD analysis project Ga0208975, IMG submission 187700) | Freshwater lentic microbial communities from great Laurentian Lakes, MI, USA - Great Lakes metaG ER78MSRF (SPAdes) | ecosystem: Environmental > Aquatic > Freshwater > Lake | place: Great...
TAGCCACGATCTTGAACTGTTGAAATTGTTGGCGAATAAGTTGATGGGCGACCAATTCCCAATTCCTCTAACTTTTTAACTAGACTTGCTTCTGTAAATCGTGCGGGATGATGAGTAAACCTTTGTATAGCAGTAATTTTATTTACCTCAAGGTTCTGCCCCATTTTAAGAGGTGGCAACATCCCCTCTTTTGTTTCGTTATTTTCATCTTCCTCCTCATCGTCAGAAGATTCTAAATAAACCTTTAAAAAACCATCGAACTTAATTACTTCACCTTGTGCAACAAAGTTTTCATTTGTCGTAGATATTGAAATAATAGCTGTCGTTTTTTCCAACTCCGCATCAGCCATTTGCGAGGCAATTGTACGTTTCCAAATCAATTCATACAAACGTGCTTCGTCACGTTCATTATCGACGGTAGGGAATTCCAAATAAGTTGGACGAATTGCCTCGTGTGCTTCCTGCGCGCCTTTACTTTTATTTTTGAAAGTACGGATATTAATATATTTTGAACCGTAATTTTTACCAATTGTGGTCCGCGCTTGCTCCAATGCAGTCTCCGAAAGATTTACGGAATCGGTACGCATATAAGTGATTTTTCCACTTTCATATAACCGCTGTGCGACAATCATCGTCCGCTTAACAGAATATCCTAATTTACGAGATGCTTCTTGTTGTAATGTAGAAGTGGTGAAAGGTGCAGACGGTGTTTTTTTCGCTGGTTTTACCTCAAGTGAAGAGATTGTGAATGTAGCTGATTTGCATTTTTCTAAAAATGCCCGGGCGTCCTGTGCTGATTTGAAATTAGTTTTTAATTCAGCCTTAAAATTATTTCCGTTCGAAATAAATAGTGCGGAAACTTTATATGACGAAATAGAATTGTGATTCGATATTTCACGTTCTCGCTCAACAATTAAACGCACGGCAACACTTTGAACTCTACCAGCAGAGAGCGAAGGTTTTATTTTTTTCCAAAGGATTGGAGATAATTCAAACCCAACTAGTCGGTCAAGAATGCGACGTGCTTGTTGGGCATCCACTAAATGCTTGTCGATGGCCCTAGGATTTGCAATCGCATTAAGAATAGCGCCTTTTGTAATTTCATGAAAAACAATTCTCTTAATCTTTTTTTCATCTAAATTTAAAGCTTCAGCCAAATGCCATGAAATTGCCTCTCCCTCTCGGTCCTCATCTGTTGCCAACCAAACAACCTGAGCTTCTTTGGATAATTTTTTTAATTCGGCAACGACTTTTCCCTTTTCAACTGAAATTTCATATTTCGGTAAAAAATTATTATTCGTCTCTACTGCAACCCCTTTTTTTACTAAATCACGGACATGCCCGAAGCTGGACTTAACCAAAAAATCTTTTCCAAGAAATCCTTCTATTGTTTTAGCTTTTGCTGGAGACTCAACGATCACAAGGTTTTTCGCCATTTGTAGTTTTGAAATTTTTCTCGTTTAAACTTTATATAGTTAACCCAAACTAAATTATCGCTCTTATCAAATGCACAAAAACCTAAAGCTGGGTTAATATTTTGAATTTGGACGGCGCAAAGAAAACCATTTCTTTTCCAACTTTCCAAATCCGTTTTTTTTTGATGTTGATTAAATAAGACAAACTCATTGTATAAAAGGGCTAAAAAATTATTAAAAAAAATATTTTTTGTGAATATGTTAAAAAACGTGACATTTTGGCAGTTAGTTCAAATTTTGGTAAATTGCAGCGCTTTTAGAACCGAACAAAATAAAGAATGGATAATTCAGTAAAAATCATTGACGAGAATCGCCAAGGGGAAGTATTAATCCTTGAAGGTAATAAGGAAGGAAAACGTAAGCTTTACTTAGAAAGCTATGGTTGTGCGATGAATTTTTCAGATTCTGAAATTGTGGCCTCCATTTTATTAAATGATGGTTTTGTAACAACAAAAGATTTTAATGATGCGGATGTAATTTTCGTAAACACCTGTTCCATTCGTGAAAATGCAGAGCAAAGAGTTCGACAACGTTTAACAGACTTTAAAAAAGCAAAAAAAAATAAACCCGAATTAGTGATTGGCGTTCTTGGCTGTATGGCCGAACGGTTAAAAGAAAAATTTATAGAAGAAGAAAAACTAGTTGACCTTGTTGTTGGGCCAGATGCATACAGGGATATCCCAAATTTACTTTCCAAAGTAGAAAGCGGTCAGAAAGCCGTGAATGTTATATTGTCAAAAGAAGAAACTTATGCTGATATCACACCCATTCGTCTGGATTCAAATGGTGTTACTGCATTCATCAGTATCATGCGAGGGTGTGATAATATGTGTTCCTTCTGCGTAGTTCCTTTTACACGCGGTAGAGAGCGTTCAAGAGATCCTAAAAGTATTATTGAAGAGGCAAAAGATCTTTTTGAAAAAGGGTATCGAGAAATTACATTACTTGGACAAAATGTAGATTCATATATCTATGCTGGTGGAGGATTAAAAAAAGAAATATTAACAGCTGAGCAGCGCTCCAATGCAACAACGTTCGCGCAATTATTGGAAATGGTTGCTTTAGTAAATCCTGATTTACGCGTACGATACAGCACTTCCAATCCGAAAGATATGACTGATGATGTTTTGCATGTGATGGCGAAACATGAAAACATTTGCAAGAACATTCACCTACCAGTACAAAGTGGTAGCTCAAGAATTTTAGAAGCGATGAATCGTGGATATACCAGAGAATGGTATATGGAAAGAATTCTTTCCATCCGAAAAATTCTTCCTGAATGTGGAATTTCAGCAGATATAATTACTGGATTTTGTTCCGAGACGGAAGAAGATCATAAGGAAACCTTGTCGTTGATGGAATGGGTTGGATATGATTTTTCTTTTATGTTTTTTTATTCAGAGAGACCAAATACTGCGGCGGAACGAAAGTTTGATGATGATGTTCCAGAAGTAGTCAAGAAACGTAGACTAGCGGAAGTAATTGAAGTGCAGAAAAAATTATCGGAAGAAAAAACAAAAATGCATTTGAATAAAACACATCGAGTTTTGATTGAACGTACATCAAAGCGCTCTTCGGAAATGTGGGCGGGAAGAAATTCTCAAAATATTGTTGTTGTGTTTCCGAAGGGGAATTATAAGTTGGGGGAGTATGCTGATGTGTTTGTGGATACTTGTACGAAGACAACGCTCATTGGAAAAGCAGTTTAAAATCTGCAAATCCGATAAGCAACCAAATAAGAAAATGTGAAATAGATTTTAATAAATGACTATTCAGGAAATAAAACTTCGCTTCGGAATTATTGGCACAACGCCGCAGCTGGATCGTGCGATTGATATTGCTGTGCAGGTGGCGCCTACTGATCTTTCCGTTCTAATTACAGGTGAAAGTGGAACTGGAAAAGAAGTTTTTCCAAAAATAATCCATCATTTGAGTGCGCGTAAACACGGACCTTACATAGCAGTAAACTGTGGTGCAATTCCAGAAGGAACCATTGACTCAGAATTATTCGGACATGAGAAAGGATCATTCACAGGAGCCAATGAGGCACGTAAAGGATACTTTGAAGTAGCGGATGGAGGAACAATTTTTCTTGACGAAGTTGCAGAAATGCCAATTGCAACGCAGGCGAGACTACTCAGAGTTTTAGAATCGGGGGAATTTATTCGCGTAGGTTCTTCGAAGGTCCAGAAAACAAATGTGCGTGTTGTGGCTGCTACCAATGTAAACCCAATGGATGCAATTGCCAGAGGGAAATTTAGGGAGGATTTATATTATCGCTTAAATACTGTTCCAATTACACTTCCGCCCTTGCGTGATCGGCGACAGGATATTTATATGTTGTTTCGGAAATTTGCTGCTGATTTTGCTGCAAAATACAGAATGCCTGTTGTGAAACTTTTGCCAGATGCCGAAGCAATGTTGACCAGTTATTACTGGCATGGAAATATCCGCCAGTTAAAAAACGTAACGGAGCAGCTTTCGATTATTGAAAAAAGTAGAGAAATAGATCTTACTACATTGAGTAAGTATTTACCTGATTACAAAAATTCAGCGACCAACATGCCAGTTCTGGCCCGTGGAGAATCTGAAACGAGTGACCCCCGTGAACGTGAATTTCTTTTCCAACTCTTACAACAAATGCGGCAAGAACTAAACGACTTGAAGGTACTCACCATGCAGTTGATTAAAAACGGAGGCAGAATAACACAAGAAATTTTAGCACACAATGCACCTTTGATTCAAAAACATTTTGCTGAAACAAATTCACCTGCTGTGCCTCCTGGTGATTCTGTAGTAATACACAGTCCGAGCTGGAAAGATTCGAATGAAGATTTTCAAGCAGATGAAGAAGTTGTAGAAGATTCGTTATCCTTGCAGGACAAAGAAATCGAATTGATTGCAAAGGCGTTAGAAAAACACCATGGAAAGCGAAAAAATGCTGCTAAAGAACTTGGTATTTCCGAACGAACATTATACAGAAAAATAAACGAATACAATATTACGGGATGAGATTTTTAAAACTTTTTCTTGCACCATCCCTGCTCCTACTTTTGTTACAAAGTTCGAGCTGCAAGGTAAAGTATGATTTTTCAGGCGGTCGAAAATTTGATGACAGCGTAACTGTTTCCATTTTAATGTTTACAAATTCTGCAGCATTAACGAAAGCTACATTTCCTCAAACAATTTCGGAAGCAATGAGGGATGCTATACAACGTCAAACTCGATTAATATCAATTGCAAAGCAGGGAGATTTAAATTACGAAGGAACGATAACGAGTTATGCTGTTGCACCTGTTGCAATTCAAGGCGGTGGAAATAATGAAGCAACAGTAAACAGGCTAAGTGTAACTGTAAATGTGAAATACACAGATAGTGTGGATGAGAAATATAATTTTGAAAGTTTGTTTACGCGCTTTTCTGATTTTCAAAGTTCACAAAACCTTTCTGCTGTTGAAGATCAGTTATTAAAAGAAATTGCGGATCAACTGGTACAAGATATAATGAATAAATCCATCAACGCCTGGTAAATGAATACACAACAACTCATTAGTTGGATGAAAGACCCCGTGGTGATGGGTAAGGAAGCGACTGCCCAATTGGATACATTAACACAAACATTTCCATACTTTCAAACCGCGCACTTATTGTATATTAAAAGTTTGCACAATGAAAATAGTTTTCTTTATAACAATCAATTAAAAATTGCGGCAGCCCATGCTACAAATAGAAAAGTTCTTTACGAACTAATCACTAAAAAACAATTAGCGAAAGAAACGACAGCTCTTGTTAACGAAAATCATGTTGAGTCTAAATTACAGACTGAAAAAGAGTTGGGAAATATAGAAGCTGAAGTAATTCAACCTGAATTCCCTAAGAAAAAATTTATTAAAGATGAGGACGAATGGGAATCTGGAATGTTGCGACAATTACAGTTATTGCATCATTGGCAAAATTCTCCTGCAGAAATTCTAGCAAAAAGAATTGAAGAGTTAAAAAAAGAAAAAGAAAAGAAAAACCCAACAGCTAGCGAAACTAAAAAAGAAGAACTACCAAGTGCTGCCGATGAAATTAACACATTACTTTATGTTTTAGTGGAGCCAGGAGATGCAGAAGACATTTACGAAAATGACGAAGAAAGCAATGAAATTGACACAGCAGAAAATTGGGAAATAAAAGTTCTTGCGCATGAATCACCTGAAGTTTCTACACTACCAAGTGAAAATCTAAACATCCCTCAGGACGCTGTTTCGCGGGAAATTATTCGAGAAGCCATCAATTCTTCGATAGAACTAGAAGTTGATGATACCCTGCCAAGTCTTGAGGAATTAGGGCATAAAAGAAAGCCCGAAAAAAATCCTCCTGAGCCCCTAATAATTGAAGCAATAAAAGTTGAAAATAGTCCACAAGAAGAGGTTACATTTAGCTCTTGGTTAAAACAAATCAGCGACCCTTTAATTACCGAGGTATTGCCTGAAAAACAAACAATTAAAGATGACTTAGTGGATAAATTTATCCAAGAACAACCTCGAATTCAACAAAATAAAGCTGGCTTTTTTAATCCTATTAATATGGCTAAAAAAAGTGTCCAAGACAGCGATGAATTTATCACTGAAACGCTTGCAAAAATCTATGTTAAACAAGGAAATATTTCAAAAGGAATACGTGCTTATCAAAAGCTTTCCTTGAAATTTCCAGAAAAAAACGTTTACTTTGCAGCCCTAATTGAAGAATTGAAGCGAACACCTAAATAAAATTATAAAAAATGTCAGCTATACTCTCCGTACTCATAGTAATTTGTTGCATCGCACTAATACTTGCAGTTTTAATTCAAAATCCCAAAGGTGGTGTAGCATCAAACTTTTCAGCTGGCACCGCAGTAATGGGCGTTCGTCGTACCGCTGATTTTCTTGAAAAAGCAACTTGGACTTTAGTTGTATTACTATTTATTTTCAGTATTGCAACCGTTAGCATTGGAAAACAGCAAGGAGGCTCTGGCCCATCAGAAACTTCTACAACAAAAGATAAAGCTGCTGATTTTGACCAAACAACACCTACTACCGCGCCAAATCAACTTGGAGGAGGAACTCCCCCACCCGCTAAAGCGACTCCAGTTAAACCTACACCTTCAGAGCGCTAAGGTTAATTCTAAAAATATTGAAACTGTCTTCAATAGCATAATTTGATCTGTCATTCCTTTTCAACAGACTACATGTCACAGAAAACGGAAAGTTTGACAAAAAAATATTTAATTGGCGCAATGGCATATTTTTCGCTAAGCAAACAACAAGTAATAAATAACTAATTCAAAATCAATTAAAATGGCAAACCCAAAAATCAAACCACTTGCAGACAGAGTCGTTGTTCTAGCTGCACCGGCAGAAACGAAAACTGCAGGCGGACTAATAATCCCAGACACGGCAAAAGAAAAACCACAACGCGGAAAAGTTGTTGCCGTTGGAAACGGAAAAGTTGACGAGCCAATGACGGTAAAAGTTGGAGATACTATACTTTATGGAAAGTATGCTGGTACAGAAGTACAAATTGACGGGAAAGAATTCCTGATCATGCGCGAATCGGATATTTTCGCAATAATTTAATTCAAAATTATTTTAATTATTAAAAATAAAAAAAATGGCTAAGAATATTTCCTTTAATCTAGAAGCACGCGACGCACTAAAACGAGGTGTTGATGCTTTAGCAAATGCAGTGAAAGTTACACTTGGACCAAAAGGTCGCAACGTTGTAATTGATAAAAAATTCGGTTCACCTATTATTACAAAAGATGGAGTGACCGTTGCAAAAGAAATTGAATTGAAAGATCCAATTGAAAATATGGGCGCACAAATGTTGAAAGAAGTTGCTTCGAAAACTGCAGACGTTGCAGGAGATGGTACAACAACAGCAACGGTTCTTGCTCAGGCAATGGTTACTGCGGGTTTAAAAAATGTGGCGGCCGGTGCGAATCCAATGGATTTGAAGCGTGGAATTGACAAGGCGGTTGCTTCAGTTGTAGAAGGGTTAAAAAAAATGTCGAAGAAAGTTGGCGATGATAACCAGAAAATTGAACAGGTTGCAACGATTTCTGCAAACAACGATTACGCTATTGGAAAATTAATTGCACAAGCAATGGCGAAAGTGAAAAAAGAAGGTGTAATTACAGTGGAAGAAGCAAAGGGAACTGAAACAACAGTTGAAGTAGTAGAAGGAATGCAATTTGACCGTGGCTATATTTCTGCTTATTTCGTTACTGATGTTGATAAAATGCAAACGGTACTTGAGAATCCATTGATTCTTATTTACGACAAAAAAATATCTAACATGAAAGAGCTCCTTCCTATTTTAGAGAAGGCAGTTCAAACAGGTAAGCCCGTTTTAATTATTGCTGAAGACGTAGACAGCGAGGCGCTTTCTACACTTGTAGTTAATAAAATTCGTGGTTCACTTCGCGTTGCTGCTGTAAAAGCACCAGGTTTTGGAGATCGTAGAAAAGCAATGCTAGAAGATATTGCTATTCTTACCGGAGGACAATTGATAAGCGAAGAACGTGGCTACAAATTAGAAACTGCGGAATTAAATTTCCTTGGAACAGCAGAAAAAATTACAATAGATAAAGACAACACAACAATCGTTGGCGGAGCAGGTAAGAAAATTGATATTGTTGCACGTGTTAATCAAATCAAAGCACAAATTGAATCTACAACATCTGATTACGACAAAGAAAAATTACAAGAGCGTTTAGCGAAGCTTGCAGGTGGTGTAGCTGTACTTTACATTGGCGCAGCAACCGAAACTGAAATGAAAGAAAAAAAGGATCGTGTTGACGATGCGTTACATGCAACACGTGCTGCAGTGGAAGAGGGAATTGTACCAGGAGGTGGTGTTGCCTACATCCGTGCACAAGATGCGCTTGATAAATTAAAAGGCGAAAATGAAGATGAAACCACAGGAATGCAAATTGTAAAACGCGCTTTAGAAGAACCATTGCGTCAGATTTGTGCAAATGCTGGTGTAGAAGGAAGTATTGTGGTACAGAAAGTACGTGAAGGAAAGGGAGATTATGGTTTTAATGCACGCACTGAAAAATATGAAAAATTGTATGATGCTGGAGTAATTGATCCTACTAAAGTAACACGCGTTGCTTTAGAAAACGCAGCTTCCATTGCAGGAATGTTACTTACTACAGAATGTGTCCTTTCCGAAATAAAAGAAGATAAACCAATGTCGATGCCAGGTGGCGGTGGAATGGAAGGAATGATGTAAAGCAAAAAAGCAAATTAAACTCAACAAATTCCAAATTCCTTATTAAAGGGGTTTGGAATTTTCTTTTAGGTATTTTAATATTATTATCTTTAACGAATGACAAAAATGAGGAAAGTGGCATTGATTGGCATGAGCGTAGCAATTGGGCTTACGGTTATGGCTGTAATTTTCGGATTTCCTCCAGCTGTTGCTGGCGTTCATGCGATGCCTTTTGCAATGTTATTTATTATTGATTTATCAAGAAAAGGAACGGATCAAAAACCTCGTTCTGAGTAACCTTAAATTAAAATTTTTAAAATGAAACTCTTTGCAATCGACAGAATTCTTCCAACGGCAACTGAAGAAACAATTCGCGGAGTTGTAATTCATGAAGCACTTCATATATGGATGTTGTATTCAAAAGACATTGTAAGAGAAGCGTATTTTCGAAAAGATCGACCAGGGGTTATACTTGTTTTAGAAGCAGAAAATGTTGCTGAAGCCAAAGCTATTCTAGCAACGTTTCCAATGGTTAAATCAGGAGTGATTGAATTTGAAATTATCCCTGTTGGGCATTTTGTTCCTTTTGGAACTTTGCTTGATCAAGATTTACTGAAAAAATAAAATAAGAATAATTATTTTTTAACATGAATAGAATATTTTTGTTTTTTCTAAAAAGTTATTATTTACATTTACCAAACTAAAAAATCGAATCTATGAACACAAAAATTTACTCCCTTTCAATATTAACTTTTTTACTATTCAACATTGGAGTATTTGCTCAATGTACAATTACATCTGGACCGAATGTTACTTACAGTGGTTTAACCATTTTAGTTACAGGAACAGGAACCGGGGCTAGTGCTCCGTCTTATATTTACAATTGGGGAGATTCTAATCCACCATCAACGGGACCACAAAACTCATCTCATACCTATGCAACTCCAGGTACATATCAATTGTTCATGATTTATACTGATCTTAATAACCCAGTAAGCTGTTCAGCCAATAATTTTATTTATGTTACAGTTCCTACCGTTGGCATTGCAAACCAAACTGGCTTAGCAATAGATATAACTGCAACGCCTAACCCATTTCATTCTGCCATCAACATCAACCTCAGCACAAATACATCTGAACACGTTGAGATGCTTGTATATGATTTAACTGGAAAGCAAATTGCTTCATTAAAAAATGGAATTGTACCAGCAGGAACAAGTACTATTAACTGGGAACCTACAGGTATTTCTGAAGGAATTTATTTATTACAAATAAAGTCTGGCGACAATGTCATCACAAAGAAAATTATTTATTCTGGAAAATAAATAATTAAGAATTTGTAAAGAGCGGTACTCCTAATTGGGTACCGCTCTTTTTATTTAAAAAAACGTCGAGCCACACACAGCTCGTCGTTAATCAACACACTAACACAACACTTAATTTTTACTAAGCAATTCCTTCACAATAGAAGAAACCATTTTACCATCGGCTTGACCCGCATATTTTTTTGATGCTGCTCCCATTACCTTTCCCATATCAGCAGGTGAAGATGCCCCGAGTTCAGCAATTAAGATTTCAATTGAAGACCGCAACTCGCTCTCTCCTATTTGCTGGGGAAGATATTCCTCAATAACATTTGCTTGAAACAGCTCAACATCACTCAAATCATTTCTATTCTGCTGTTTGTATATTTCAGCTGTCTCCCTTCTCTTTTTAACTTCTTTCTGCATTGCTTTAGCTGCCGACTCTTCAGACAATCCTTCGGAAGATGTTTTCAATAAAAGAATTGCCGATTTGATTGCACGCAACGCATCTAACCGACCTGCATTTCTTGCAAGCATTGCCGATTTGATAGCGGCATTAATTTTTTCCTCAATATTCATTAACTATCAGAATTGGGAATTATCCTATTTCTAAATCAAGAAAAAATTTCGCCTTTAATCAACCTGATCGTGAAGGAAAGAATTATTAGGGCGAATCTCTATTTTCTTTTCTTCATTTTCTGTTAATGTGTAACGAGAAACTTGAGATTCAGAAGAATGGGGAACGTTTTCCAGGTTAATGTTTTTACGAACGTAAGCAGGCTCATGCTCCATTTCATTCAAACCCTTTGGTGTTTTCAATTTCAAACTTAGTTCCTTCAATTTTTGAATACGATCTAAATTTTTCTTCTGCTGTTCGTCTTTTTGTATTTTTTTTGCAAGCTCCTCTTCGTTGATTTGCTCTGACACAACTAAATCAGAAGCGGCAGAAGTTTCAATAACATCTCTTTTAATTAAGAATGGCTCATTTGCTGCTACTGCATTTACAATTATTTCAGGAATTGTTGCAACAGGTAAAATTTCCGCTACTAGTTCAGGTGTCTCATTATTTTCTATTACTAATTCCAAATTAGAAGTAGTTGTTTCAGTTTCTGTGAAATTTGTTATTTCAAATTCAACATTTGTATTCAAAACAGGTTCAATCACTTCAGATTCAGCTACCGGTTCAAGAATTTCTTCTTTCAACTCAACTTCAGCAATGGGTAGTGCAATTTCTTCTTCAAGCACTACTTCAGCTACCGGTTCAAGAATTTCTTCTGTCAACTCAACTTCAGCAATGGGTTCAATGATTTCCTCAACCAGCGCTACTTCAGCTATTGGTAGTACAATTTCTTCTTCAAGCGTTACTTCAGCAATGGGTTCAATGATTTCCTCAACCAGCGTTACTTCAGCTATTGGCAGCACAATTTCTTCTTCAAGCGTTACTTCAGCAATGGGTTCAATGATTTCCTCAACCAGTGCTACTTCAGCAATTGGTTCTTGAATTTCTTCTTGCAAATTAATTTCTAAAACCGGCTCTTCTGCTACTATAAATGGCGCAAGTACATTTACAATATCAACTTTAGCAATTTTTTCCTCTGCAATTGGTTCTGGTTGTTTAGAAACTAAAAATGGCTCAAGTGGATTTACAACTTCAGCTTTGAGTTCATTTTGAACTGCCTCAACAAGCTCTAATTTATTTTCATCAAGTTCAAGTACAACTTTTTCAGCAGCTTGTTTCTTAGTATACTCATATGCAATCGGATTATTCTGATTAAATCCTGTAGCAATAATTGTAACATTTACGTTATCGCCGAGCGAAGGATCTACACCGTATCCTTTAATAATTTCAGCTGTTTGTCCTGCTGCTTCCTGAATGTAATCTGTAATTTCTCCCAACTCATCCATCGTTATTTCATTCTCTCCAGAAATAATATTAAGAAGTACAAAACGAGCACCAGTAATATTGTTGTCATTCAAAAGAGGCGAATTTAAAGCTTGTTCAACAGCTCGGGTAGAACGATTTTCGCCCGACACAACTGCAGAACCCATAATAGCAACTCCACTATTCCTCATCACTGTACAAACGTCAGCAAAATCAACATTAATCTGCTGTGTAAGTGAAATAACTTCTGCAATTGATTTCGCAGCAATAGCAAGTACATCGTCAGCGTGTGAAAATGCATCACTGAGTTTTAGATTACCATACATCTCCCTTAATTTGTCGTTGCAAACAACAAGTAATGTATCCACATTTTGTTTTAGTTGTTCCAAGCCTTCTTCCGCTTGAAGGCGACGTTTTTTTCCTTCGAATAAGAAAGGAACAGTCACAATTGCAACTGTAAGAATTCCCATTTCACGTGCTATACCTGCAATAATAGGAGCTGCTCCAGTTCCGGTACCACCACCCATACCGGCAGTAATGAACACCATTTTTGTATTATTAGCAAGCAAACCACGTATGTCCTCTATATTTTCAATCGCTGCATTTCTTCCTACTTCAGGAATTGACCCAGCGCCTCTGCCTTCAGTAAGTGTAGTTCCCAAAACAATTTTATGAGGAACAGGACTCATGTCGAGTGCTTGTTTATCCGTGTTACAAACAATAAAGTCAACGCCTTTAATGCCTTGACGATACATGTGGTTAACAGCGTTGCTGCCACCACCGCCAACTCCGATCACTTTAATAATCGAGGAATGTTCAGGAAGATCAAATTTCATAGCTTGGTGAGATTGGTTTGTACTATTAGTGTGTGTGGTATTTGTATTACTTGATTTTTCAGAAGTTTTATCAATTGATGTAATAATTTCTTTTATTTCAAAAGGTGTTTCATCAATAAATGATTCCTCCCGATCTGAAGAATAGTTATTTCCTTCTTCGTCAGGCAATTCATCAAAAATGTTGTATGTATCCATTGAAAATAAAAATCGTTGAAAATTACTTAACATTAAAAATGTAATTACTAAACATAAAGTGAACTTACTAACTTTCAATTGTTCATTTCACACGGAATATTAAGCGTTGGAATCGTCTTCAAACCATTCTTTCCCTCTTGAAAAAATCTTATCAAACCAGCCACCTTTACGTTTCTCTGAATGATCTTTCACCTTGTCTTTTTCTTCAATGACCTTATGTGTTTGCTGTAATTTTAAGCCTCGCATAACCAGTCCAACTCCAGTAGCATACATTGGACTAGTAACCTCTTCAGAACTTATGGCTAAATGTTCATTCGGAAATCCCACCCGCGTGTCCATGCCTGTTACATATTCCATAAGTTGTGTGATGTGTTTAAGCTGCCCTCCTCCACCGGTTACAACAATACCCGCTACTAATTTTTTCTCAAATCCAGAATTCTTAATTTCATAAAACACATGTTCAAGAATTTCTTCCATTCGGGCCTGAATTATATGCGCCAGATTTTTTACTGAAATTTCTTTATGTGCTCTCCCTCGTAGGCCTGGAATTGAAACTATTTCATTCTCTTGATTTTCGCTCGCCAAAGCAGAACCAAATTTTATTTTCAACAGCTCAGCTTGTGTTTTAATAATACTACATCCTTCTTTTATGTCTTCAGTTATAATATTACCACCAAAAGGAATGACAGCAGTATGGCGAATAATCCCGTCATGAAAAACAGCAACATCAGTTGTTCCTCCACCAATATCAACCAATACAACACCTGCTTCTTTTTCTTCATCGCTCAGAACTGCATCAGCAGATGCCAGTGGCTCTAAAGTCACTTCGGCCACCATAAGACCTGCCTTAGCCACACACTTATCAATATTTTTAGCCGCTGCTACTTGGCCAGTAATAATATGAAAGTTTGCTTCCATACGTGTCCCTGCCATACCAATTGGATTTTTTATGCCAACCTCATTATCAATTATATATTCCTGTGGAATAACATGAAGAATTTCTTCTCCAGGTGACATTAATAATCGATACATATCATCAATCAACTCATCAATGTCTTTTTGAGAAATTTCTTCCTCAATACTACGCCGCGTTTTCATTCCACGGTGTTGTAAACTTTTGATGTGCTGGCCTGCAATTCCAACATTAACTATTTTAATATCAACCCCGGCTTTTACTTCGGCCTCTGCAACGGCTAGCTTTATTGCGCGAACAGTTTCGTCAATATTAAGCACCACACCGCGAGCTACACCAAGCGATTCGGCTTTCCCGATGCCGAGAATTTCAATTTTTCCATGTTCTGTGCGACGACCAACAAGCACAGCTACTTTGGTCGTGCCAATGTCAAGACCAACTACGATTTCAGATTCCATTTTTTTTATTTTTTAGTACAAACAATTTGATTTTTAAATTGAAGATCAATAGTCTTATAGTCATTCCAATTTCCAGAACGACTAATTCCATCAGAATAAAAAATTCTAAGTTTATTGATTTTTTCATCAATATCGCTAATGTCACCAAGAACAATAACATGGTTTCCCACACGCGGAATTAATTGCAATATCCTTTCAGGTGTTATGTAAACTTGAATCAATTGAGCGCTAAGAAAAGTGTCGGCTGCAATTCGTTTTGTAATTTGCCAAATGTCGTCCATCAATAAGGGGCTACGCAAAGCGGAATCCAAAGAATAGGAATCAAAATTGACAGTGTACAATGTTCCGTAATTCTCCTTAATAAATCCATTCACAACGAGCACTGGGGAAGTATAGGTATCAGACCAAGGCATTAAAAACCCTCGTGAATCAAAATAAAATGATTCATTATTTAGATTAATTATTCTTGAGACAGAACTGCGTTGTTGAATAGCAATGTTAATGTCGCCAAGTGCAGAAATATATACTTCACAAGATTCGACTGATGGGTGACTCAACACAAGTTTTTCTAACAAAGCAGTATTAATTTTTGCAAATTCTAAACCAACTGGGTTTTTACCATGATTAGAAAGAAATTTCAAAATATCTTCGTCTTTTATAAATAAATCAGCGTTTTTACGATCAATGGAAATAGTAAGTTTGGTGCAGACACGTTTAGCATGTGATTTACTTGCAAAACTCATAACCAAAACCAACCCAACAGTAAATAATATCCAAAGTGAAACAAAGAGAATTTTTTTCATATTAATTCCTCCGTTAATTGATGTTTTTTTCTCAACTCTCTTTCTAAAGAATCACATAAATTAGCTATGTCGCCTGCACCCATTGTTACAAGAATATCAAAATCGTGTTGTACTATTTTTTCTATTAATTCTACTTTTGAATATAAATATTTTTTGTTTGATTGAATTTTTTCGAGCAGCATAGCAGATGTTATTCCTGGGATTGGCATTTCCCTTGCCGGATAAATATCAAGCAGAATAACTTCATCAAGCAATTCCAAACTTTTTGCAAATTCTTGCGCAAAATCACGAGTACGAGAATACAGATGTGGCTGAAATATTCCAGTAACTTTTTTGCCTGGGAATATCTCTTTTAAAGAAGAAATACAAGCTGTTAATTCAACGGGATGGTGTGCGTAATCATCAACAAAAACTATTTTTTGACTGCGAATTCTAAAATCAAACCGACGTTCAACACCAGAAAAAGAGGAAAGTGCTTTACGAATTAAATCATCATTTACTCCCATTTGCTTGGCCACAACTACTGCTGCAATTGCATTTTCCAAGTTATGACGCCCTGGAAGCCCCAAACGCAAATCTGATATTTTCGAATTATTTACAACAAGATTAAATGTAAAAAATCCGTCTATAATTTTAATGTTTTCTGCATAAGAATCTGTTTGAGTATCATCCAAAGAGTAAGAAAAAACACGATCTTCTTTTTTAAGATTAAGTTTTTCTATTACCTGAGACTTTGTTATTAAATAACCCTCAACTTGTTTTACAAAATCTTGATACGTTTTATGCATTGCTGTTTCGTCACCATACACATCAAGATGATCAGGATCGACAGAAGTAATCACAGCAATAAAAGGATGTAACCATAAAAGGGAGCGGTCGTATTCATCAGCTTCAGCCACCACTATATTCTGGTCAATTGCAACATTCTCTTTGCCGAGATTTTTCCCAAGTAAAAGATTTGTGTTATAATTTTTTGCTATGCCACCAAGAAAGGCGGAACAATCAACCGCTGCGGTCCTTAAAATATGAGCAATCATGGTGGTAGTCGTAGATTTTCCGTGTGTACCAGCAACTGCAATTGTTTTTGATTGATCAACAATAAGCCCCAACACTTGCGCTCTTTTCATTATGTTAAAACCATTACTTTGGAACCAAACAAACTCGATATGTTCCAAGGGCACAGCAGGGGTCCAAACAATTAGTACGCTTTCCTTAGCAATGGTTTTTTTGATTTGGACTGGAATTAAATCAACATTTTCTTCAAAATGAATATCAATTCCTTCGGCTATTAATGTGCTTGTCAATTCTGATTCATATTTATCGTAGCCACAAACCTGCTTTCCCGATGCATTAAAAAAGCGTGCAAGGGCACTCATACCTATACCACCAATGCCAAGGAAATAAATATGTGTCAGTTTATTGAGTTGCATTTTTTATAAATTGTTATTATTCACAAGCGTTATTATTTCACTGGCTATTAATTCAGCAGAATTTTCTACGGCAAGGGAAGCTATATTAATTTCTAACTTATTTCTCAATTGCTCATTCCCATTCATTTCTAAAACTTTTGGTACAAGCTCAAGCATTGCGTCAACATCTTTTACCAATATTGCTGCTTGATGATTGACAAGTGCCATAGCATTTTTAGTCTGATGATCCTCAGCTGCTGATGAAAGTGGAACCAAAATACATGGCTTGCGAACAAGACACAATTCCGAAACGGCTCCAGCACCCGCTCGTGATATCACAATATCCGCAACAGCATAACCGTAGTCCATTTTAGAAATAAATTCTGTTACAACAACTCCATTTCCATTAATTAATTTTACTGCCGCTTCTGCTCTCTTGAAAAATGGAATACCCGTTTGCCAAATAACTTGAATGTTTTTATCAACTAATTCTTGCAGTCCTTTTGCTATACTTTCATTAATAGCTTTTGCTCCCAAACTTCCTCCAACTACAAGCAGTGTCGTTTTCGAAGCATCTAAGCCAAACATTTCTTGACCACGAGGACGCTTACCACTAAGATTCAGAATGTCTTCTCTAACGGGATTACCTGTAAACAATATTTTTTCCTTAGGAAAATATTGTTCCATTCCATCATAAGCAACACAAACTCTATTCACTCTTTTAGAAAGAATTTTATTTGTTATTCCTGGGAAAGAATTTTGCTCTTGAATTAAAGTTGGAATACCCGCTTTCGATGCAACTCTTAACATTGGGCCACTGGCAAATCCACCTGTACCAATAACAGCATCGGGCCTAAATTTTCTCAGAATTTGTTTTGCACGAATCAGACTACTGATCAACTTAAATGGGAACGCTAAATTGCTCCAAGTCAATTTTCGTTGAAGCCCACTTATCCAAAGTCCTTCAATTCGATATCCTGCTGCAGGGACTTTTTCCATTTCCATTTTACCTTTTGCACCAACGAATAAAAATTCGGAATCAGGTAATTTCAATTTCAAAGCATTCGCAATTGCAATTGCAGGGAAAATATGTCCCCCTGTTCCTCCACCGCTAATAATAAATTTAAGTGGTGACAATAGCACCTCCTTTTTCTACTTCGGCAGTTGATAATTTATCTTGTCCAGTTTCAGTTTCACGACTTACACTTAAAATTATACCAATTGCAATGCATGAAAATAAAATAGATGTACCACCCATACTGAGAAACGGCAGTGGTTGTCCGGTTACTGGAAAAAGATTAACAGCGACAGCCATATTAATAAATCCTTGAAAAATTAGACTAAACGATATCCCAAATGCCAACATGGTCCCATAAGTGCTTTGACTTTTAGTGGCGACACGAACTCCTCGAAAAAGTAATACCAAATACAAAAACGAAATTCCTAAACCACCTAAAATCGAACCATATTCCTCAATAATAATTGCATAAATAAAATCGGAATAAGCTTGAGGAAGAAAATTTCTCTGCAGACTATTTCCTACACCAACACCTGTCAACCCACCTGTAGCAATTGCAATTTTTGCATGATTTGCCTGATAGCTTTTATCGGGATCCGCCACCTCGTCACCTTTACAAAATTCCACCACACGATTTTCCCAAACTTGCACACGAGGAATTGCTTTCGGAAAAAAATGTCCAACTAATAAAAGAAATAGAAAACCCGTAACTGCAATTGCAACCACCTTAAGCATATTAATTATAGGAACTCTACCAACAAACATGATTATTAAACAAGTGCAAAAAAGCATAGCTGCAGTAGAAAAATTTGCTGGAAGTATTAAGCCACAAATGATAAACATCGGCAACGCAATGTTAAATAACACAGTCTTAAAATCTGTAAGTTCTTTTTGTTTTTGTGAAACAATTCTAGCCACATACATTACTAAAGCAAGTTTAGCAAAATCAGAAGTTTGAAATGATAATCCAATACCGGGAATGGCAAGCCACCTGTTTGCTTCATTTAAATTTGATCCATATAAAAGAGTGAATAAAAGTAGCGGTGCCGAAATAATAAGCATAATTTGTGAAATCCGAGAATAATAAATAAAGGGAATTCGGTGTGTCACGTACATTAATATAAATCCTAATAAAATTAGTCGGGAATGTTTAAATAAATAAAATTCTGTTGCCCCATTTTGATTTTTATAGGCGAGTGCAACGATCGAACTATAAACCGCAAGAATTGATAATAACGAAAGTAAAATAGTAATCATCCAGATTACCTTATCCCCCTTGAAGTATCTAAATAGATTCATTACAGACAACAATTTATTTTTTAAATAATTCTAAAACTTCCTTTCGAAATGCATTGCCCCTATTTTTATAATTATCAAATGCATCATAACTTGGACAAGAAGGGGCAAACAAAACGGTTTGCGCTTTATTACTAGCAATCAATGCTGCATAATAAACAGCTTCCTTCATTTCTTTAGCCGTAACTATCATTATAGATTGTTCACTAAAAGTCTTAAAATACTTCCACGTTGTGGAACCTAAGCAAATTAAAAGAACAACTTTTTCTTGAATGAGATTACTTAATTTCTCATGGTCCTCTGCCTGATCAATTCCACCAATGATGAGCACCATCGGTCCAGGCACATCGCGAAGTGCTTGCCAAGTCAAGTCAATGGAAGTTGACATAGAATGATTTATCCAATCTACATTATTATGATTACAAACAATTTCTAAATGATGGGCACAATCGCCTTGCATTTTAATACGTGCTTGAATTAACGAATCAAATGTGTCGACTAGCTTCAGATTTTTAGAACTGTATTCCATATATTATTTAATATTATAGTGCGCGAACAGCGGCCTTGAACTGTTGTCCACGATCCTCAAAATTTTCAAACATATCAAAACTTGCACATGCGGGTGAAAGTAAAACCGAATCACCTTTTCTAGCAATACGGTAAGCAAGGGCAACTGCTTCCATTGCATTTTTCGCTTCCACAATAGTTTCCACTTTTCCATCAAATGCACTTATAATTTTTGCATTCTCTGTCCCCAAGCAAATAATGGCTGTGACCTTGGACTTAACCAATTCAAAAAGCTCAGTGTAATCATTTCCCTTATCCACACCACCAACAATCCACACCACAGGAGTGTTCATGCTTTCTAAAGCGTACCAAGTGGAATTGATATTTGTAGCTTTCGAATCGTTAATAAAATCTATGTTATTAATTCGTGCTACAAATTCCATCCGATGTTCTACGTTCTGAACATCAGCGAGACTTTCTCGAATTGATTCTTTGCGTACTTCCAACAATCGCGAAGCGATGCCAGCAGCCATAGAATTGTAAATATTATGTTTGCCTTGTAATGCTAGTTCTTCGATATTCATAGTTAATAGATTATTATTGATGGTTAAAGTAAATTCGTTATTATTTAAATACGCGCCTTCATCGACACGTTCAAAAATTGAGAATGGGTATTGTTTTGCATTAATTTTTATTTTAGACATTTCTAATTTTGTCACGGCATCATCATTACAAAAAATAAAAGCATCTGTATTTTTCTGATTTTGAATAATTCTAAATTTGGCTGCTGCATAATTTTCAAGCTTATAATCATATCGATCTAAATGATCGGGTGTTATATTGGTCAGTATGGCTATGTCGGCGCGAAAATTATACATCCCTTCTAATTGAAAACTGCTCAACTCAAGCACGTAATAATCATAATTTCCAACCGCAACAAGCATTGCGAAACTGTGCCCTACATTTCCTGCTAACGCCACATTTAATCCTGCCTTTTTTAAAATGTGATACAAAATGGTAACCGTTGTCGTTTTACCATTGCTACCTGTAACACAAATCAATTTTGCGTTGGTGTACCGTGATGCAAATTCAATTTCAGAAATGATAGGCGTTCCTTGTTTTTTGAGCACCTGCACTAGTGCAGCCGTTTCAGGTATGCCTGGACTTTTAATTATTTCGTCGGCATTCAGAATCAAACTTTCTGTATGTTGATTCTCTTCCCAAATTATTCCATGATGTGAAAGAACGACTTTATACTTTTCTTTTATCGGGCCATTATCAGTAACAAAGACATCAAACCCTTTTTGTTTAGCCAATACCGAAGCACCTACTCCACTTTCTCCTCCGCCTATGATCACAATTTTTTTCATCAATTAACAATCAACGAAGTTTTAATGTTACTATAGCAAGTACACCAAGCATTATCGTTACAATTAAAAATCTAAAAACAATTTTCGACTCATGCATTCCTTTTTTCTGATAGTGATGGTGCAATGGCGCCATTAGAAATAATCGATTAGCACGAGCGAATTCAACTCCCATTTTTTTCTTCCGGTATTTAAATACAGTTACTTGAAGTATAACCGAAACACTCTCGATAAGAAATACACCACAAATAATTGGAATCAGTAATTCTTTACGAATTGCAATTGCGAAGACTGCAATAATTCCCCCTAGCGCTAAACTTCCAGTATCACCCATAAATACCTGTGCAGGAAAAGCATTATACCAAAGAAACCCAACACAAGCACCAATAAAAGCTGCTATAAAAATTACTAACTCACCGGTATCAGGTATATAAATAATATTTAAATAATCGGCGAAAACCATATTACCAGATACATAGGCCAGAATACCGAGTACTACGCCAATGACTGCAGATGTGCCTGCTGTTAGTCCATCAATCCCATCCGTAACATTTGCACCGTTAGAAACAGCTGTGATAATGAATATGACAATTGGAATAAAAATTAACCATGCCCAATCTTTTGCTTTGTCACCCAAGAAACCAACAATGACTGCATAATCAAATTCATTATTCTTTACAAAAGGAATTGTTGTTTTAGTTGAATGCGTTTCTGTTTTATCGTATTCAGGAAAACGTGTGGAACTTACAGGAGCTTGATCAACTCCCATGGCAATTACATCAGTATTTGAAGCAGTTATTTTTTCACGAATAGTTACATGACTATTGAAATACAAAACAGAACCCACAATTAATCCAATTCCAATCTGACCTAAAATTTTAAAACGACCGTGCAAGCCCTCTTTATCTTTTTTAAACACTTTTATGTAATCATCGATAAATCCAATTGCGCCCAACCATATAGTTGAAATCAACATTAGAATAATATATATATTAGAAAGGTTAGCGAATAGAAGTGTTGGAATAATAATTGCCGCAAGAATAATTAAACCGCCCATCGTTGGTGTACCCGCCTTTTGTTTTTGCCCATCCAAACCAAGATCACGAACAGTTTCCCCAACTTGCATTTTTTGTATGAGACTAATAATGCGCTTACCAAAAAACATCGTAATTAAAAGAGACACAAAAATTGCAAGAGCAGCACGGAAAGAAATGTATTTTAATACACCCATCCCAGTAATGTGATACTGCATCTTTTCTAACCAGAGATATAAATAGTAAAACATAATTATACGTTGGCGTTATTTAAATTTTCTTTTAAAACTCCCATGTCATCGAACGGATACTTTACGCCATTTACTTCTTGGTATTTTTCATGGCCCTTACCTGCAACCAAAACGATATCACCTGGTCGCGCCAATGCTACTGCTGTGCGTATGGCCTCCCGTCGATCGACAATGGATAAAGTTTTTTTAGTGTTTTGCTTTTCAATCCCATTTTGCATTTGCTTCAAAATACTTTCTGGATCTTCGCTTCTTGGATTATCAGAAGTGAGAATTACTCTATCTGATAAATCACAAGCAATTTTTGACATGATTGGGCGTTTAGCAGAATCTCGATCGCCACCACAACCCACAACTGTAATCACTTGCTCATTTCCAGAACGTATATCTTTAATTGTACTTAAAACATTTTTCAAAGCATCTGGAGAATGGGCATAATCCACAATTCCAGTAATACCACTATCGCTTCGTACATATTCAAATCTCCCTTCAACAGAATCGAGTGTACTGATAGTCATTAACACATTCATCTTATCTTGGCCAAGTAAAATGGCAGTTGAATAAACAGCAAGAAGATTGTAGGCATTAAAACTTCCAATTAATTTGCTCCACAACTCAACATTATCCATATTCAATTGCAGGCCTGAAAATTGATTTTCCAAAACACGGCAGTTAAAATCAGCAAGAGATGAAATGGAATAACTACGTTTCAAAGCTTTTGTATTTTGAACCATAATAATTCCATTCACATCGTCTTTATTCACTAATGCAAAAGCACTTTGTGGAAGTTGATCGAAAAAAGTTTTTTTAGCTTTAATATATTCATCGAATGTTTTGTGATAATCAAGATGGTCATGTGTAATATTTGAAAAAACACCTCCAGAAAATTCTAATCCTGCAATTCTTTTTTGAACAACACTATGCGAACTCACCTCCATGAAAGCATATTTGCATCCCGCATCAACCATCCGACGAAGAAGTTTATTTAACTCTACTGCATCAGGTGTTGTGTGCGTAGATGGAATCTCTTCGCTGTTAATCATATTACGGACAGTTGTCAGCATTCCGGCTTTTAAACCCATTGCTCTAAAGAGTTGGAAGAGCAACGTAACAGTTGTTGTTTTTCCATTTGTTCCAGTTACACCAATAAGCTTTAAGGAGGAAGATGGATTATCATAAAAATTGGAAGCTATAATTCCAAGTGCTAAAGAGCTGTCAACAACTTTAGCGTAGGAAATCCGATCTATTATTTCCTTAGGAAATTCTTCACATACAATTGCAACTGCTCCAAGTGAAATTGCTTTATCAATAAAATCATGGCCATCACTTTGAGTTCCTCGAACAGCAACAAATAATCCATCCTTTTCAACTTTTCGAGAATCAAAGGTCATTGCTGTGATAGCAACATTGGTGGACCCTTGTGTTTCTACAAGACCCGTTTTGTAAAGTATGTCGCTTAATAGTTTCATATTGATAATTCAACAATTAAATCCGAATTCTTATTGATCGGTTGACCTGGTAAAATAGATTGCTTTGTAACCGAACCACACCCTTTAAATTTTACACGATACCCACGGTTTTCCAGCAGGAATAAAACATCGCCAATTCCCATTCCCGAGAGATCTGGCATTATTCCATTACTCAATTGCTGATCTGGATTAATTTTTTCGAAGCTTACTTCCTTACCAGTTGTGATCACCTTAACAAAATCATCGCTAGTGCTTGCCTGCTTATTATTTACACTTACAGCTAACCCCTGTAATGCAAGCAGGGTAGATTTCATACTTCCATATTTTACAACTGGGATTTCAGCATTTTTATTAACCGTAGAATTTATTGGAGTATGAATATCCATTTCAGTTGCGTAAACGCGATCCGCAATTTGTTTGAAAATTGGTCCCGAAACTTTTCCTCCATAATAAACATCACCACTAGGGGCATTGACCACTACGATACAAGAATATTTTGGATTGTTGGCCGGAAAATATCCAACGAAGGATGCTTGGTATGTTATTTCATTTCTAGATTTTCCATAACCCTTTCCTTTTGCAATACGAGCAGTTCCCGTTTTACCTGCTACAGGATAGAATAAACTATTTAAGTTTTTAGCAGTTCCATTTTTTACAACGCCTTCAAGAAGTGTTCTCGCTTTTACAATTGTTTCATGCTTTACTATTGCTGGATTTATTATTTCAGTATCAAATGTTTTAATTGTTTTTCCTTTCTCTCTAATTTCGCTCACAAACATTGGCTTAACCATAATACCATTATTGGCAACGGCATTGTAGAGCGTAAGTGTTTGCAGTGGAGTAATAAGTGATTCGTAACCAATTGAAATAAATGGAAGCGAAACACCAGTCCATTTATCATCACCAGCATTTTTTATGTAAGCCTTTCCAGCACCGGGAATTTGCAAATCATAATTTGAACCAAAGCTCAATCGATGCAATCCGTCTGTAAATTTTTTAGGATTTTTAGAATATGCTGCAACAATTGCTTTAGAAATTCCAACATTTGATGATTCCTCAAAAGCCTCCAAAAGTGTCACACTGTTTGCTTTAGGTCTTTCCGCATCGTGCATCACTCGATCAAAGTATGTATGCTCTCCGTTTTCGAGATTTAATTTATCCTCCAAATCAATTAAACCATCATCGAGTCCTACCAAAAGTGCTGCGAGTTTGAAGGTAGAACCCGGTTCCTCCAAATCTTGAATTGCATAATTCAAATCTTCAACATACACACCAGAATCTTTGCGAGTGAGATTTGCAATTGCCCGAATTTTTCCAGTTTCAACTTCCATCAACACTACACATCCATACTTTGCATTGTGCTCAATAAGTGAGTTTAGCAATGCATTTTCTGCGACATCCTGAATATTTATATCAATTGTTGAAACGATATCTCTCCCCTGCTGTGGTTCTATTTCATTTTCATTGTTTAAAGGTTTCCACACACCACCAGCAATTTTCTGCATTACTTTTTTACCACGCACTCCTGTTAATATGGAATCGAATGCTCCCTCCAAACCAACTTTAACTTTTCCACTGTCACTGATGTAACCTATTGTTCTTCCAGCAAGCATGCTAAAAGGACGCGCACGGTGATTGGTTTGTTCAAAGACAAAGCCTCCCTTAAATTGACCTGCCCTAAAGAGCGGAAGTTTTTTTATTGACTGTAATTGATTGTAAGTTACATTTCGAGCAAGTTGTTGATAACGCAAGCCACGTGCACGAGCACTCAATAGTGTTTTCAAATATTCTGATGCTGCGTGTATGTCTAATATTCTAGCAAGTCCATCAGCCAATCCTTTGGCACTGTCTTCAAATTGGCTATCATCAATATTTTTATTTGCAAGCGGATCAATTCCTATTTGATAATAAGGAAGCGATGTAGCAAGTAAAGAACCATCCGTTGCAAAAATATTTCCCCTCACAGCTTCTATGTACTGTTCCTTATTCATAAATTTTTTTGCTTCCGCTTTCCAGTAATCACCTTGTGAAAACTGAATAACAAAAACACGACTAAGAATAGCCAATGCTAAAAAGCAACAACAGATGTACACCAAATAAACACGCTTAAGGATATCCTTACGTTCTTCCACGATTAATTTTTTATTGGTGTTAGAGAATGCACTAAAATTTTTCGAGGCGGCTCAATAGATTCTTTTATACCAAGCGTGTCGACCAGCTTAGCTACTTCAGATTGTTTACTCAAATCGCTGAGTTCTGATTTTGAAATAATAAATTCAGAATGGAGTTCTTTTAATTGCGCACTAAATTTATTTTCCTTTCTTATTAGTGACTCCGCATAAAATCCATTAGCTATATAACACAATGCAATAATCGTGAGGAAGAAAATAAAAGGGAGTGCATTAATAGCTCGTTCTTTAGAAAGAAAAGCACCTGTAAAAAATGACCCTAAACCTCGAGTGATGTTATTTCCACCGCTTTTTCTTTGAGGTGGTTTAACTTCAGGCTTAAGATTTTCTTTTATTACATTCTTTGTCATATTTATTTCTTGTTCGCTAATAAATTCAGGCAGATTTTATTGCTATTCTTAATTTTGCACTTCGAGAACGATTATTCAAATTCAACTCTGACTCACTCGGCACTATTGGTTTTCTATTTACAGGTTCGAATGGTCTTATTATATTTCCAAAAAAATCTTTCTGCTGCTCTCCCTTTAAACTGCCTGTTCTGAAATAATTCTTGACCAATCTATCTTCCAATGAATGGTAAGAAATGACTACCATTCTACCCTCGGGCTTCAAAACTTCAACCGACTGCAACAACAGTTCTTTCAAAGCTTCCATCTCTCCATTTATTTCAATTCTCAAAGCCTGAAATACTTTTGCCAGATACTGAAATTCTTTTCCTTTTGGCATGCAAGAACTAATGACAGCTTTTAACTCAGCAATTGATCGTATCGAAACTTCTTCTCTTGCGGCAAAAATTGTTTTCGAAAGTTTTGCAGCATTTTCAACATCCCCGAATTCTCTGAACATGTTCCTCAATTGTCGTTCATCATAATTGTTTAACACTTCTTCAGCATCCATAGTAGCAGAGCGATTCATTCGCATATCCAATGGCCCATCAAAGCGAGTTGAAAAACCTCTTTCAGCTTGATCAATTTGGTGCGAAGAAATTCCGAGATCGGCAAGAATTCCATCAACGGGGATTGCACTGTGCAAGCGAAGTAGGTTTTTAAGAAATCTAAAATTCTGCTTAACAAGAATAAATCGAGGGTCATTAATAATATTTGCACCCGCGTCTTCATCCTGATCAAATGCAATCAGCTTTCCTTTTTCACCAAGTTGCGCAAGTATCGCGCGTGAGTGACCACCTCCACCAAACGTAACATCAACATATGTTCCGTCGGGCCTAATGGCCAATGCTTCCAGGCTTTCATGTAAAAGAACGGGGTTATGGTAGTTCGACATCCTCTCCCTTATTGCCCATTACACCCATCACCTCTTCAGCAAGTGAACCGAAATCTATAGAGGCGTCATTGATTGTTTTTTCATAACGATCCTTATCCCAGATTTCAATAATATTCACAGCTGCAGACATGACGATATTTTTGGAAATTCCAGCAAACGTTAGCAGGTCTTTCGGCAAAAGAATTCGGCCACTACCATCAAGCTCAATAGATTTTGCACCAGCATTAAAAATTCTAATGAAGTCAACATTTTTTTTCTTGAAACGATTTAGTTTGTTCACATCCTTTACTAAATCATTCCACTCGTTCATGGAATAGAGCTCAAGACATTTATGAAAAACACTTCGCTTTACAACAAAGCCCTTTCTCAAAATTGATTGCATCTGTTTTTTAAATGCAACGGGCAAGAGCAGACGCCCTTTAGTATCAATGTTGCACTCGTAAACACCAATCAAACTTGTCATAAAGCCTATTTCTTGTCTGTAAAAGTATTGAAAATATTTCCACTATTTCCCACATTCACCCACTTTTGTTAATAACTTTCCCACTTAAGCTTAAAATGGTCAAAAAGAGTTCTGGTGACTCGGTCAAAAAGCAATCGATTGCACTATGAAAAAATAGAATTGGATCTTAATTCGTATAAAAATTGGAATGTTGACGAAAGTCTGAAACAGGGTGTCAAACGGAGATCACACAATTATTTAATTGATAGCTCAAGTAATTTGTGGGAAATCAAATTATTATAAATTTGCTGCTTGGGAGCAAAAAACATGTTCGAAAAAAACAATTCTCGCTAATTTTCGTGTTTACTAAACCTATCAACAACAAAATAATTACTATTATCTTTGGGCATGCTGTTCTTGTTGAGGATTTGAAATACGCAAATTACTTGAGAGAGATTTTTATAAAAAATGCTTAAAAAATGAAAGCACTTATTCCAGCCATCGATCGCCATTTGCTCCAAATGGAGTTAACTACAAATACTTTTGTGCGTAACGTTCGCGGTGGCGAAAATAAAATATACATTGTAAACATTCATAACGCACCGAATACATTGAGGGAGATTGGAAGATTAAGAGAATTAACTTTTCGTGCTGCTGGTGGTGGAACAGATAAAGATTGCGACTTAGATGACTTCGATACCAGTGAGCAATGCTATCAACAGTTAATCGTATGGGATCCAAAAGCTGAAGAAATTGTTGGCGGCTACCGTTTTATTCGTTGCATAGATTCAATAAAAGCAGACGGAAATTATCATTTAGCAACAAGCCATTTATTCTCATTTAGCGAAAAATTTAAAAAAGATTACTTGCCAAAAACGATTGAACTAGGGAGATCGTTCATACAACCTAATTACCAACCATCAAGCAGTAACCGCAAAGGACTTTTTTCGCTCGATAATCTTTGGGATGGACTTGGTGCATTAGTTGTAGATAATGAAGACATAACTTATTTCTTCGGAAAAGTAACTACTTACCGCGATTACAATGTACAGGCAAGAGATTATGTTCTTCATTTTCTAAATCACTACTTTCCTGACACTGCAAACCTTGCAATGCCGCATCTGCCTGTTGAAATTAAAACAGATGTTACTGCATTAAACAATGAGTTGATGAATCAATCCTATAAAGATGGTCATCGAATTTTAAATCAAATGATACGAGCTTTAGGTGAAAATATTCCACCATTGATAAACTCCTATATGAACCTTAGTGCAACCATGCTTAATTTTGGAACGGCCTTAAATAACGAATTTGGAGACGTCGATGAGACTGGCATAATGGTGACTATTGCTGACATATATCCAACCAAAAAAGAACGCCACTTTTATTCTTATACCGGCAAAAAATAATAATTTTTACCTAGTAATATATAAACCATTGAAAATTTCATCAGCCGTTTACATTAGTAGTAATGATAAAATTGAAGATTGTCCTCCTGCGGACAAAGCTGAATATGCTTTTATTGGTCGTTCAAATGTGGGGAAGTCTTCCTTAATTAATATGTTGTGTGGACTAAACGGATTGGCGAGAATTTCATCAACACCTGGGAAAACGCAAATCATTAACCACTACTTGATCAATGAAAAATGGTATTTAGTAGATTTACCTGGTTATGGGTACGCGAAAGTTTCAAAAGTAAAAAGGGCTCAATTTAACCAAATGATTAGCCGTTTTATTCTTGGACGAAAAAATCTGATGTGTGTTTTTATTTTAGTAGATTCAAGGATAAAACCGCAAGAGCTCGATTTAGAATTTATGGAAAACATTGCCACTGCTGGAATTGCATTCGCTATGATTTTTACGAAATGCGATAAAGTATCTTCCATCAAACTACCCAAAAATATAGCTACTTATAAAAAACACATGCTTTTAAATTGGGAGGAATTTCCAATGCATTTTTTGAGCTCAGCAGAAAAAAAAACAGGGAAAGCAGACATTTTAAAATTTATTGGAGAAACCAATTTAATTTACGAGCAACTTAATTCTTAAACGGCGCACATTAAAATTAGTTGTTACCTTAACTTATATAATCCCCTTATTTGGGACAGGAATAATTCAACTAAATTATGTGGGATCAACCAATCCCATTTTTTCAGCAAAATAAGCGCAGAAATCACGCATATCACCGGCCATTTTATCCTCACCAGTTGAACGCTGAAATGTATCGGACATGGTCAAAAGATTTTGATGAAAAAATCGTTTCATTTCTTCAACGGGCATTGTTCTAGTCCAAAGATCAATGCGAACTGTATTCTGTTCTTTTTCTTCCCACATAGCAAGCATTATTGCCTTTGATTTTCCACCATCTTGCGAATCGCTAGCTTTCCATTCAATGACTTCAGGAAGATTATTTTCATCAAGAGTAACAGTAAAATTTATGGTCGCTTTTCTCATGTGGCAAAGTTAAGGTGGAAGATTGAGTTCAAAGAATTCATTCTTGTTTATTTACTAAAATTTCGGTTTATATTTTGATTTGTTTAATAACGCTGCACCGTCTTTGATATTCATAAGATCTTCAAGCGTAACTGCAGTATTTTTTTTCATAAATGACTCAACAATTTTTAACCCAATATAAACTCCTGCCTTGCCAGGAGATTCTTTAGGGAAACCTGGTGTAAAAGGGCCATCTTCGGTATAATGGTTTAAATCGTCAAAGTTTTCTGAAAACACTTTCTTCTTTTCAATTAAAGTGGCCCACATCTTAGCTTCATTTTCCTTGGCCCAATCTAATTTGGACTGCGCAAAACCAGTAATGATGGAATCTGGCGCATTTCTTAAAAAAGCTTTTTGCAAGTACATTAATTTCCCTTCATAAATCATTTTATTGATTAAATCATTTTTTGGTGGGTCGTATGGAAATTCATTCATCATCCATGCCCTAACAAAATTCGCTGCCATATAATCTTTCGTACTAACACGACGACGATACTCCGGCCATTTTTCTCTCAACGATTCACTGAAATAGTAATAATTATTTTCTCCCAAAAAATATTCCAAGCCGATGCCATAATAGTTATCAATATGAAGGATACCATAATTAAATCCTGTCATTGTTGTATAGACTCCCTTTGGAAGTGGCCGTTTTGGAAAGTAGAAGCGAAAATGTTTGAAAGCATCAGTTAGCTCGTCTTCTAAAAAATTCAAATTTCCTGCAAAAATTAAATTGCATTCTTTTAATACATCTCGATAGGCAGCATTAAATATAAAATCGCGTATTGCATAATCACATCCAATAGAATCAGGTTCCCGAGAACAAACGACGTGATTTATAAACCCATCACTAAAATTCCCAAAATGTGTATGAAGCAATGCAAGAGCCGGTGCTAACTTATTCGTATCTAATGCGAATAATTCCTTTTCATAGTTTAATATTTTTACCGGTGCTACATTAACAGCAGAAATATCAACATCTAATGGATCGTTTGAACAAGAATAAATAAATAAAAATCCAGTAAAAAATATACCAAGTCGAAATCGAAAAAAACACAGTTTTTGCATTACTCCCATAAAATTATCGTACTATTGTAAAAGAAAAATATTCTACAAAAGTATGAAAAAGATACTCGTTTTAATATTGGGATTCTCCATTGGAGTTCAATATGCTACTGCTCAAGAAAGCGGAGAAAATAACATCAAAAATGTCCGTTTTGGACTTAAGACAGCAGGAATGCTAACCTGGTACAAACCTGATAACGCGAAAAAATTTGAAAACAATGGCGTGTCAGCTAAAGGATGCTACGGGTTAATGTTAGAATTTCGTCTTAATAAAGTTGCTTCTATTGCCACCGGGTTTCAAGTAGATTATTTTGGTGGAAAACTAAATATGTTAGATTCTAACTATTACTTTTTGTCCAAAGACAGTGAGTTTCTAAAATTTGCGGACTCAACAACTGGCACAACGAGGTACATTTTAAACAGCCGTAAATATAATACAACGTATGTAACGCTGCCTTTTTCGCTGAAATTTAAGACTCCAGAGATTGGGACAATGACCTACTTTGGTCAATTTGGAATTAACGCTTCTGTAAAAGCAAAATGTCGAGTTGATGATGATATTAATAACACAAAGTGGATTGGCAACGACAAAATTAAAACTGAAGGTGGTGCAACGCAAACAGATTTAGACAACACTTCAGATATGAATTTATTTATGCTAGCGCTAAATGTTGGTGGTGGTGTAGAAATGAATCTAGCGGGATCAACATCCATTTTACTTGGATTAAATTGGTACAATGGGTTTTCAAACGTATTAAAATCAGATTCAAAATATCTTTTCGGTTCACCTAACAACAATAATGCTGCGGTAAAACAAGATGCTAAAGCAAGTGCAATTGCCTTGACGGTTGGTATCTTATTTTAGCAAAAAACACACTATTTCTAAAACGATCGGTTTAATAATCCGGTCGTTTTTTTATGCAACACAAACGCCTAAACTTTGTAATTTTGTAGGGTAATGAAAGTAGCTCTTGCACAGTTAAATTATCATGTTGGCAATTTTTCTTTAAACATAGAGAAAATTAAGTCTTCTGTTCTCCGTGCCCAAAAAGAAGGTGCCGATTTAGTTGTGTTTGCCGAAATGTGTGTGTGCGGTTACCCTCCAAGAGATTTCCTTGAGTTTCCAGATTTTATTTTAAAATGTGAAGATGCCGTTGATGAAATAGCTTCTGTTTGTAACGGAATTTCAGCAATTGTGGGAGCTCCTGCAAAAAATCCAAATGCAGAAGGGAAAAATCTATTCAATGCAGCTTACGTTTTATCAGAAGGAAAAATAAAAAGCGTACACCACAAAGGATTGCTTCCTAATTACGATGTGTTTGACGAATACAGGTATTTTGAACCTGCTAAGGAATTTCAAATTGCAGAAATTTGTGGTAAAAAAATTGCATTAACCATTTGTGAAGATTTATGGGATGTAGAAGAAGATCTCATGTACACGCAATGGCCAATGGTGGAACTCATAAAGGAAAAACCTGAATTAATTATAAATATTGCAGCCTCACCATTCAGTTCCAATCACGCTCAATTGAGAAAGGTTGTTTTAAAACGCAATGTCGAAAAATATAAATTGCCTATTTTATACGTGCAACATGTAGGCGCTCAAACAGAATTAATTTTTGATGGTGGATCAATGGTGTTGAATGAAAAAAGTGAAATTGTTTGTGAGATGAATTATTTCTGTGAAGATTTCCGGATAATTGATACAAATGGAATATCGAATATCGAACACCAAATATCGAATATCGAAGGGAAGGTTGAAGGAATTTCTTTAGTCCACGATGCTTTGGTTCTTGGAATCAAAGACTATTTTTCAAAAATGGGATTTACGAAAGCAATTTTGGGTTTATCAGGTGGAATTGATTCGGCGCTGGTTTTAGTTTTGGCTGTTCGTGCGTTAGGTAAAGAAAATGTTTTACCCGTTTTAATGCCTTCGGAATTTTCATCTAAGCATTCCATTGACGATTCAATCTCGCTATGCCAAAATATAGGTTGCAAGTTTGAAATTATTCCGATTAAAGAAACATATGAAGAAATGCTGGATACGCTTTCGCCTATTTTCAAAAGTGCTCCCTTTAATTTAGCAGAAGAAAATATTCAAGCGAGACTACGAGGTATAATCTTAATGGGAATTGCGAATAAGTTTGGATACATACTATTAAATACTACAAATAAAAGTGAGGCGGCTGTCGGATACGGAACTTTGTATGGCGATATGTGCGGAGGCATTGCTGTTATTGGTGATGTTTATAAAACACAGATTTACGAATTGTGTCAGTTCATAAATTCTACGCAGGAAATAATTCCAAACAATGTTATTTCAAAAGCTCCGTCCGCTGAATTACGTCCAAATCAAAAAGACAGTGATTCTCTACCTGAATATGGTATTCTAGATAAAATTTTGTTTGAATACATTGAGAAGCGTCAAGGACCTAAAGAATTAGTAGCGCTTGGTTTTGAAAAAAGTTTAGTGGAACGCATTCTGAAATTAGTCAATACGAACGAATGGAAGCGAGCCCAAATGGCGCCAGTATTGAGAGTTTCTTCTAAAGCATTCGGTAGTGGAAGAAGAATGCCGATTGTAGGGAAATATCTTGGCTAAATTCTTAATTTTTATTTTTATCAACTAGAAAATATCCTGCATTAATTCCACCCACAGACGCTAGCTTGACTGCGATTGCCTTTCCAATACCGTGAGTTTGACCACACAAATAATCCTTATTCTATGGTTAAATAATTCAAAACATATTCCTCTCAATCAGTAACTCTTTTGCTTAATTTTACGGACATGCTAATTATTTACACAAAAATATTTTAATGCGATGGGCAAACCTATTATAAGTGGTATTCAGCAAGTAGGAATTGGAATTCCAGATGTACATGCTGCTTTTAAATGGTATCGTCAAAAATTTGGGATGGATATTCCTGTTTTCGAAGAAATTGCACAAGCAAATTTAATGCTCCCTTACACTGGTGGAAAAAGTCATACACGCCACGCCATTCTTGCATTAAATATGAAAGGCGGAGGAGGTTTTGAAATATGGCAATATACTTCCCGCGTTCCTGTACCTGTAGAATTTGAAATTCAATTAGGAGATATTGGACATTTTGTAACACGAATGAAATCTGCAGATGTAAAAGGTTCGTTTGAATTTCTAAAAAGAAATGGCGTTGAAATGCTCGGTGAAATACAAAATTCGCCCGATGGCTATCCTACTTTTTTTGTTCGTGATCCATGGGGGAATATTTTTCAAGTAGTCCCGAGTACAGATTGGTTTGGAAGTGGAAAAAAATTGACTGGAGGACCAGCAGGTGCGTTGTTGGGTGTAAATGACATAAAGAAATCAATTGATTTCTACGGAGCTATCCTTGGTTACGATACTGTTATATATGACAAGGTTGGAAAATTTGATGATTTGAAAAATCTTCCTGGAGGAGATGTGGAAGTTCGTCGTGTTTTATTACAACATTCCAAACCACGTGCGGGCGCTTTTTCAAAACTTCTAGGATCAAGTAGTATTGAATTGGTGCAAGTGAAAGGTAAAACTCCAAGAAAAATTTTCGAAGGCCGATGGTGGGGAGACCGTGGATTTATTCACTTAGCTTTTGATATTATCGGTATGCAAGAAATGAAAACGCTCTGCGAATCAAAAGGACATCCTTTTACTGTTGATAGCGCGAGTAGCTTTGACATGGGAGAAGCGGCAGGACACTTTACTTATATTGAAGATCCAGATGGAACATTAATTGAATTCGTAGAAACACATAAAGTTCCTGTACTAAAAAAAATTGGATGGTATTTAAATTTAAAAAACAGGAAAGCTGAAAATTCACTACCTAATTGGATGGTAAAGTGTATGGCAATGAATAGGGTTAACGATTAATAAATTACTCATTAACCAAAGGAAACTTCAACTTCAAAAGTTCTACTTCTGCAACAATCTCTTTTCTCCTATTTACCAACTCCTCTACTCTATTTTTATTCTTACTTGCTAAAAACCGCATTACACCATTGCTTTTTTTCAATAGCACAATCAGCTCCTGAGCAATTAGGCCAGCAATAGGAACCAAAATCATAAAGACCGTTAGTACATACCAATTTCGAAACGCTAATGCCACTACAAGACATTGCAATAGCCAATAAATCTGCCAAAGGAAAAGTGACAACGCTACATTTATCGAAGCATTAAATTCAATGTGTTTGACAACCTTTTTAGCTATTAATGACGGAATTTTATAAGGAATATAATTGGTAACAACTCCCGCAATAAAAATGGGTAAACAAATTAAGAATATAAAATAATTCACTAGTACACCAAATCTAGAGATCGCCTTAATTTCGTTTTTTTCCAAAACCCAATCTCGTACTTTTAATGAGTTTAATTTATTAAAATAGTTGGAACATTTTTCTCGTAATTGCGCTATTGGTTCTAAGGATTCGTTTTCAGAAGCTCGTAACAGATGCGTAATCTGCCTTGTAAGTTGATGTGTTAAGGATTGATTTTTAGACTCAATTTTTTGTTCAAAAGCCCATTTTTTAATTAAAATTTCTTCAAGTTGAGCTACTAACTTATCATTTGCTTTATTATCGATAATAATTAATTGTTCCGCCATTGCTACTTCCAAATCAGTAGTAAACAAATTCATTGCACGCGCTTTATCTGTTCTATAAAGAGCTTCATACTTCTTCACTTCAAATGGTTTCCCAATACGAATGTGCATCGATTTCCTAAACTTCCAAGGAGTTGCAGAATAATTTATACCAACAGGTACAATTGAAAGATTTAATTTAAAATCTGCTTTTTCCTCAGCATAAAATGCAATTCTAGCAGTTCCTTTTTTTAATTTTCTCAACCTTCGTTCTTGTATACACAATCCTTCAGAATAAATAATAATAGATTTATTTTCTGACAACATTTTAGAACAACGGTCAAAAGTGATGTCATTTTTAGAAAGATGCTCCGCTCCTTCAAGTAATCTATAAATAGGAATGATACCTACGAAACCTAAAAAGTTTGCTAATAGCTTTTTTCTAAAAACATCAGAGCGAGCCAAAAACCAAGTTCTTCGCGAAATTGTTGATCCCAATAAGAGTGCATCCATAAATGCATTGGGATGATTACAGCATAACAAAATTGGTCTGTCATTTGGAATATTTTCCATTCCTATTGTATGTTTCAATCGCCTATAACGATAAAAATATCCAAGAAAAATATTGAAAACAACCCAAAGGTATCTATAGAAAATATGACCTAAAATTTTCATAACTTAAATACAAATATAGCCATTGAAATCAAATGCTATGAATCGTGAGTACATAATAAAATGAGGTACTTAGTCTGGGATTCCCATTTATATTAAAAGGCCAATAAACAGCCGTTTTAAAAGAATAAAATTGTTTAATTTTGAATACCAATTTTAGAAAATCTCAACCAATGAAAAAACTATTTTTTCTTGTGACCATTTTAATTACAACTCGGTTGAGTGCACAGAAATTTATTAAGCCTCCTGTTGACAAAGCCATCACTTTTAGTGAAATGCAAACACAGTACAATGATTGGAAAAAAACGGTTGACTTGAAAAATACAAACGGTTGGAAATATTATGCGCGTTGGCAAGAGGAGATGTTAATGCACTTGAATACAAATGGAGAAATTGCCGATCCAACCGACTATCTGAACGCTGCAATTGATGTCGTTAATCAAAAACAGTCGCAGACAGCACAACAACAGACGTCGTCTTGGTACCCCGCAGGCCCAAACGCAGTGCCAACTAATTTAACAGGTTACATGCAAAACGGAATCGGAAGAATAAATTGTATTGCTTTTCACCCTACACTTCCAAACACCTACTTTGTTGGCGTGGCCCAAGGCGGAATGTGGAAGACAACAAACAATGGAACTTCATGGACACCTTTGACAGATAACTTACCAATAGACCGCATCAGTGATATTTGCATTGACCCGAATGATCCTAACAACACCATGTATATTTCTGTTTGTGATTTTGAATATATTGGCTTTGGGCTTTTTCTAAATGCAAGAAAAAGAAATACACATTACGGACTTGGTGTTTACAAAACCACAGACGGCGGCCTTACCTGGAATCCAACAGGATTAACTTTTCAATTATCACAAGGAGAAGCCACTCTAATTCGTAAAATAATTATTGATCCAGCAAACAGTAACAATTTACTTGCCTGTGGAGTAAGTGGAATGTATCGGTCGACTGACGCTGGCGTTACATGGACAATGGTCCAATCTGGTTTATTTTGGGATATGGAAAAAAATCCTGTTAATGCAAATATAATTTATGCTGCAACGGGTTGGGTAATGAATGCAAATACTGGAAGTGCAGCTATTCTGAAAACTACAAATTTTGGTCAGACATGGACAATCCTCACAACAGGAATTCCTACGACGGGTACTGTGCAAAGAATTAAACTTGCCATTGCACCCTCAGACCCTAACTATGTTTATGCGTTGACGACAGATACTCAATTTGGTTTTCACGGAATTTACAAATCAACGAATGCGGGAAATACTTGGACTTACATTTCGCCTGCATTAAATATTTTTGAATGGTATGATGGGACAGGAAGCGGGGGGCAAGGAACCTATGATGTTGGATTTATGATTCACCCTACGAATAAAAATATTCTATACACAGGAGGTATTAATTTGTGGGGATCTACCGACGCCGGCCTAACTTTTAATCCTGCTAGTCATTGGACTTTAAGTTATGGTCCAACCCTGCATGGCGACATTCATTTTATTGCGGCTCATCCTATTACTTCTGAAATTTTTGTTTGTAGTGATGGCGGTGTGGATCGGACAACTAATTTTCAAACTCAAACATGGAACGCCGCGAATAACGGAAGTCCTTGGCCAACCAATTGGACACACATTAGCGACGGAATGCAAATTTCATCGTTTTACCGAATTTCATCATCAAGAAACAGTGCCGCTAGGTTAGTTGCTGGTGCGCAAGATAATGCCACATTTTATTTTGATAATAATTCATGGAGTACAATTTTCGGAGGAGATGGCATGGATAATTATTGTGACCCCATTGACAATCAAAAAGTTTTCGGTTCTAGCCAATATGGAAATTTCTACATGTCGCTTGACGATGGCATATCAACTTCAGGAACAAATCCGAATGTCAATTGGGAGCTTGGTGAGTGGACAAGTCCAATTGTGGCAGATTACAATCAATATGGAACAATTTATGCAGGATTTGAAAATGTGGTCCAAACATCAGATGGTGGAAATAGTTGGAATGCAATTTCAAGTTTTCCCTATTTAGGAAATTCGCAAGAGGTAAATGCAATTGCAATTTCCAATTCAAACAGCAATGTCATTTACGCAGCAAAAAGAATTCATTACGAGTATGGACTTCCTTCCTTGTTGTATAAAACAACTAATGGTGGTGGATTGTGGACGAACATTACTACTGGTCTACCCGATTCACTCTATTTTACAAGTATCGAAATCAGCGAAGGAAACCCGTTAGTGGCCTATGTAACCATGGCCGGATTTAGTGCACAAGACAAGGTTTACCGAACCCTTAATGGTGGAACTACATGGACCAATATTTCTTACAACCTACCCAACATTCCAGTGAATTGTGTTAAATATATTCCAAGTGCAAATACTGTTCTAATTGCTACAGATATTGGTGTTTATATGTTGGACGTAAATAATGCAACTTGGATTTTACGCAGCACAGGCCTACCAAATGTAATTTGCTCGGACATAGATTTTAATGTTTCAACCAATACCATTTACCTCTGCACATTTGGAAGAGGAATTTGGGCAACAGACCTTGATGTATTTACAAATTTACATCCTACAGAAAATACGCCTGTTACAATCTCTCTTTTCCCATCACCAAATAACGGAACATTCTCCATCAGCTTGAACGATGAAGATCTAAAAGAGGAGAAACTAAATTTAGAAATTATTGATGTGAAAGGAAGAATTACTCATACCTCGATTCTTTTCGGACAAACAAAATACGAGCTAAAGTATGACCTTGCTCCTGGTATTTATTATGCTAGAGTGCGAGGAGTAAAATATCATTCTGTACAGCATTTTATTATCCAGTAAAGCTGAAAGAACCATTGCTTAATAAAATAAAAGGAAACTAGACAGCAAACAAAAGCCGAGAACCTTTTTGCGCTTCATTAAAAATCCCTTTATCAAATACTAAATTCCCGTTCACAAATGTTTTTTCCACTTGCGAAGAAAAAGTTGTTCCTTCAAAAGGCGACCAGCCACATTTGGCGTAAATATTTTCTTTGGAAACAGTCCAAGGCGAATTTAAATTCACTAAAACTAAATCTGCCCAATAGCCCTCGCGTATGTAGCCGCGTTTTTCAATTCTAAAAAGGTCTGCAACTGCATGCGACATTTTTTCAACTACGCGTTCAATTGAAATCTTTTCTTCATGCGATTTTTCCAACATGGCAACAAGTGAATGTTGAACGAGGGGCCCGCCTGAAGCAGCTTTGGTATAGCTTTGGTTTTTCTCAGTTAATGTATGTGGTGCATGATCCGTTGCAATTACATCTAATTTATTATCCAACAATGCCTTCCAAAGAGCATCTCGATCAGCGGCCGTTTTCACTGCTGGATTCCATTTAATTAAAGTTCCCTTTGTTTTATAATCGGCGTCACTAAACCAAAGATGGTGAATACAAACTTCGGCTGTTATTTTCTTTTCCTTCAAGGGAACAGAATTGTCAAATAATGCTATTTCCTCAGCAGTGGAAACATGAAAAATATGTAAACGTGTTCCAAATTTTTTCGCTCGCGCAATAGCTTTAGCAGAGGAGTTATAACACGCCTCGCGGCTTCTGATGAGTGGATGAAATTCAACAGGAATGTTTTCACCAAATTTTTCTTTGAAATGTTCTATATTTTTCCGAATCACTTCATCATCTTCAGCATGAATGGCAATAAGCATTTTGACTTTACTGAAAATTAAATCTAATGCTGCTTCATTGTCAACCAACATTTCTCCTGTAGAAGATCCAAGAAATATTTTTACTCCACAAACATTACGGGCATCCAATTTTAATACCTCTTCTAAATTTGAGTTAGTTGTTCCCATAAAGAAAGAATAGTTTGCTAATGAAACTTCTTTCGCCCTTGAATATTTTTGTTCCAACAATTCAATCGTAGTGGCAGCAGGAATTGTATTGGGCTGCTCCATAAATGACGTTACACCACCAGCAACAGCTGCTTTCGACTCCGTATATATTTCTCCTTTATGTGTAAGTCCAGGCTCGCGAAAATGAACTTGGTCATCAATCACACCCGGAAGCAAATGCAATCCAGTAGCGTCAATTATTTTAATGTTTTCTTCAATAGTAATGAATGGCTTAACAGATGCGATTTTTCCGTCAACAATAAGTACATCTGAACGAAATGATTTCCCTTCGTTTACTAATGTTGCATTTTTGATTAAAAATGTTTCCGCCATACTATTTCCGCTAACGCCTCATGGACAAGGACAATGACAAAGATAAATCAGAATGTGACGTTAAGTGTCAATTCTTGAGTACCGCGTTTTATTTTTACAAACGTACTGTCGCCAACCTTAAAAACTCCCAATGATTTCATATAATCCATAACGCTATTGATTTCAATAGCTCCTACTTGCAATATGACATCACCTTGTATTATTCCTGCTACTTTCGCTGGTTTTCCATCAGTTACTCCATCGACACGCATTCCTTTACCCTCATAAGTATAATCAGGCATTAATCCCATTTTCACCTTATACACATGCGTTCCAGAATCAGGAGTTCTGGTAGCAAGAAATTGAAGTTTAGGAAGTTCTTCCGTTGTCATTTCTACATTAATGATGTATTCTAAAATCATTTTTTCGCCCTCAAAATTTATTTTTTCTACATCATCGGAAGGCCTGTGGTAATCGGAATGTTGGCCGGTAAAAAAATGTAAAACAGGAATATTTTTAAGGTAAAAAGAGGTTTGGTCGGATGGGCCAATTCCTGCAGAATCTTTTTTCACTCGAAAAACAGTTCGCATTCGATCGAGCAAAGGAACCCAAATAGGAGCTGTACCCACTCCATAAATAACTAAGTTTTTTGTGGAATCGTTCAAACGACCAATCATATCCATGTTGATCATGTAATTTACCTTAGAAAAATCGATGGTCGGATTTTCACAATATTTTTTTGAACCATAAAGACCTAATTCCTCTCCAGAAAAACAGATGAATAAAAAATTAAACTTTTCCTTACTATTATTTCCAGAAAAATACCGCGCTAACTCTAAAACGCCAGCAGTACCGGATGCGTTATCATCAGCACCATTATGAATTTTTCCTTTAGGATTTGCATCAAGGGAATTATGATCGCTACCTAAACCAAGGTGGTCATAGTGCGCTCCTATTATTACTGTTAGTTCTGCTCCATTATCAAGGTATCCAACAACATTTCTCCCTTGTCGTGTTACAGGTAAAGCAAGAGAGTCGTTGGGATCAACTTTTTGAGTAAATGAAAATGGATAATAGTATCCGTCTGTACCTTTTGGAGTAATTCCTATTTTTTTAAATTCGGTTGAAATATAGTTAGCCGCTTTCAATTCGCTTTTCGAACCAGTACCTCGTCCTTTTAGCTTATCACTTGCTAAATAAGTAATGTCTTTTTTAATACGAGAAACTGATATTTCCTGAGCCATTAATTGTGGACAGGATAAAATCAAAACGAAGCAATACAAAGAATAACGAAAAAATCCCATCATAAATATTAATATTAAATTGTTAGTCTATTTAATACAAGAGTCAAAATTTAATCTACCCATTCTGCAAGAAAAACATTCGTATCACGAGTTCCTCCATTTAAACGATTCGAAGAAAAAACCAAAGCTTTACCATCGGGCGAAAACATTGCAAAAGAATTAAACACACTTTCAAAAGTAATCTGTTCCAAATCTGTACCATCTAAATTCACTGTGTAAAGCTGAAAATTATATCCTTTTTCGGCTTTATAGTTAGAAGAAAAAATAATTTTATTTTGATTCGGTAAAAAGTAAGGTGCCCAATTTGCTTTCCCCAAATGGGTAACTTGGTTCAAATTACTTCCATCTACATTACAAGTAAAAATTTCCATTGCCACTGGAGCTACTAAACCTTTTGCAAGAAAATCTTTGTATTCCTTTATTTCAGCCTCTGTTTTTGGACGAGATGCACGAAAAACAATTTTCTTTCCATCAGCAGAAAAGAAACCGCCACCATCATAGCCAAGTACATTGGTCACTTGTTTAGGATTTGTACCGTCAATGTTCATGGTCCATAAATCCAAATCGCCACCTCTTGTTGATGTGAACAAAATTTTATCACCTTTTGGAGAAAGTACGGCCTCAGCATCATAACCAATTGTATCGGTTAATTGTTTTGTAATATTTCCTTTCAAGTCAGCAATAAAAATATCGTAGGAATCAAATATATTCCACAAATATTTACCCCCAGCATTTAAATCACCCGTTGCTGGACAGGCCTTTGCCGATTTATGTGTTGAGGCATAAAGTATATGCTTCCCATCGGGCATGAAGTAGGAACAGGTTGTACGACCATCACCGGTACTTATTTTTGTAGGCGTATAGGCAGAATCCTTCACCTCCTTAATTTTCATCACAAAAATTTGATCGCAGGATAAATTCCACTTTTTATAATTCGATTGAAATGTGAGCGATTTTCCATCGGGTGAAAAATAAGCTTCTGCATTATCTCCACCAAAAGTAAGTTGACGAACATTTTTTAAATGCTTTTCACTCGGCGAATCAATTACTACATGTGGTGCTTTTCCCGCACTAAGAAAAAATAATATTGTCGAAAAAATTGAAACAAAAACTACAACTCTCATAAATTAATTTTGGTAGACAAAATTACGCAAGGGCCATAGGCCAAATTGTCACAAAACTGTCGGAATTATGAGCTGATATGTTACTTAATAGAATTTTCAGAAAATTACGTGCAATTCTGGTATGGTGATATTGTAATTGGTGTTGAGAAAACAAAAAACAATACTATTACATACGAAATAAGTGAATTAGAATAAAATCCAAGTAATCGAGTAGACGGCCTCGCTTAAGCAAAAACACAACTTGACCGCATCAAATAGCCATTAACCCCATTACAATAAAATAAAATCAAAATTATTTGGCAGGAGAAATTTTCTTAAATCGCATTTGCAAAACTCCTAAAAAAGCTTCCTTAATAATTCCTCCACTCATTTTCGAAACTCCTTCGAGACGGTCAACAAAAGTAATTGGAACTTCAATTATCTTGAATCCAAGTTTCCATGCGGTGTATTTCATTTCAATTTGAAAAGCATAACCAATAAATTTGATGTTATTCAAATCAATTGTCTCCAAAACTTTGCGCTGGTAACATTTGAATCCCGCCGTTGTATCCATCACACCAAACCACAAAACCATTCGCACATAAACAGAGGCGAAATAGGAAATAAGCAATCTGTTAAAAGGCCAATTTTCTACTTTACCGCCTTTTACATATCGAGAACCAACTGCCACATCAGCACCTTGTTCGGAGCAGGCGGCAAAAAGTCGATGTAAATCATTCGGGTTATGAGAAAAATCACAATCCATTTCGAAAATAAAGTCGTACGCGTTTTTAATTGCCCAACGAAAACCATGGATGTAAGCAGTGCCTAACCCCAATTTACCTTTTCTTTCCTCTATAAATAAGCTACCTGCAAATTCAACAATTAATGAATGAACAATCTGCGCAGTACCATCGGGAGAACCATCATCCACAATCAGAACATGGTAGCTCCCATCGAGCGACATCACCTTGCGGATCATCTTCTCGATGTTTTCCTTTTCGTTATAAGTCGGTATAATGACAACCTTTTGAGACATGCTATTGTTTCGTTTTCAACAGTTAATCAAATAAGACACAAAGATAAGTTGATGTTTTAATAATGCAATTGCAATTTACTATGTCTTCTACTTAAATTTTTCTTAAATTCTCCCAAGCACAATTTCCTCCACTACGGCAGGGTCCAACAAGGTAGAGGTATCGCCGAGATTTTCTATTTCTCCTTCCGCAATTTTTCGTAAAATTCGTCGCATAATTTTCCCTGATCTTGTTTTCGGTAACCCACGAACAATTTGAATTTTATCTGGCTTTGCAATGGGGCCAATAATTTTTGTGACCTCAGCAAGAATTTCTTTTTTCAACAGTTCAATATCCTGATGCTGTTTTGTTGAAATTACAAAAGCATAAATTCCTTGTCCCTTTATGTCGTGCGGATAACTTACCACAGCACTTTCCACAATATCGGTATGCATATTAATTGCGCTTTCAACTTCTGCCGTTCCTATTCGGTGTCCTGAAACATTCATTACATCATCAACTCTACCTGTAATTCTGTAATACCCATCTTCATCTCTACGACAACCGTCACCGGTAAAATATAAATTTTTATAAGTTGCAAAATAGTTTGTTCTACAACGTTCATGGTCACCATAAGTAGTTCTAATAATAGATGGCCAAGGAAATTTTATACAAAGATTCCCTTCCACATTATTTCCTTCGATCACATTTCCTTTTTCATCCACCAATACGGGCTGAATTCCAGGAAGCGGTAAAGTGGCAAAGCCCGGTTTCGTTTTCGTAATCCCAGCAATTGGAGAAATAAGTATTCCTCCTGTTTCTGTTTGCCACCAAGTATCTACAATCGGACAATTTTCTTTCCCGATATTTTTATGATACCATTCCCATGCTTCAATATTTATAGGTTCACCAACAGATCCTAAAACACGTAATGAATCTAATTTGTATGGTTTCACAAATTCTAATCCAGCTGCTTCGAGCGCACGAATAGCAGTAGGAGCAGTATAAAAAATAGTTACTTTGTATTTGTCAATGACCTGCCAAAATCTTCCCGCGTCCGGAAAAGTAGGAACGCCTTCAAACATAACAGATGTTGCACCGGCAAGCAGCGGGCCATAAACAATATAAGAATGGCCAGTAATCCAACCTATATCAGCGGTACACCAAAAAATTTCTTTTTCATTGTACTGAAAAACATTTTCAAAAGTATATTTTGTAAATACCATGTATCCTGCACAGGAATGCACAACACCTTTAGGTTTACCTGTAGAGCCCGAAGTATATAAAATAAAAAGTGGGTCCTCGCTGTCCATAATTTCTGCCGCACATTCAGCACTTGCACTTTCTATTTCCTCGTGCCACCAAATATCTCGACCTTGCTGCATATCTATTTTTTCACCTGTCCGCTTGTAAACAATTACATTCAGAACTGATGGACACTCTTGTATTGCCACATCTACGACGGATTTTATTGAAATCGATTTCGCGCCACGATAAGCGCCATCTGTTGTAACCACAGCACAAGAATCCATATCTTGAATTCTACCAGCAAGTGAAGTAGCAGAAAAGCCTGCAAACACAACAGAATGAATAGCCCCAATTCTTGCACAAGCGAGAACTGCAATAGCAAGCTCAGGAATCATTGGCATATACAAACAAACCCGATCTCCCTTTTTAATACCACGGCCTTTAAGAACATTTGCAAAACGGCAAACGTCGCTATAAAGTTCTCGATAAGTAATTGCCCGCGTCTTTTCATTTGGGTCATTCGCCTCGAAATAAAATGCAATTTGTTCTCCGCGAGTTGAAAGATGCCGATCCAAACAATTTTCAGTAATATTTAATTTTGCGCCAAGGAACCAATTCACACTAGGAGTAGCAAAATCCCAATTAAGTACAGTGTCCCACTTTCTCTTCCAGGTAAACTCATTGGCTTGTTCCTCCCAAAATAACTCCGGACTTGCTACAGACTTTTTATACTCGGAATGGTATTGTTCAATTGAAGTGATACGAGTCATACAAATAATATAAATTTAAAAGCCAACAAAGACTTTAGTAAAAATGTAAATTATATTTTAGGTTTTGAATAAGTAGTAACATCCTTGTCGCTAATCGACTTATCACAAAGAATTATTAATCGTTCGATTACATTTCTGAACTCACGGATATTTCCAGACCACTTTATTTTCTGCAATTCTTTAATTGCCTCTTTGGAAATTGATTTCAAAGGCATACTGTGTTCTTCACAAATTTTAGCAAGGAAATATTCGGCCAAGATTGGAATATCTTCTATACGTTCATTCAAAGAAGGAACATGAACTAAAATAACTCCTAATCGATGGTACAAGTCTTCCCTAAAATTTCCTTTTAGTATTTCCTTTTTCAAATCTTTATTGGTAGCGGCAATGACTCTTACATTTACTTTAATTTCCTTATCTCCACCAACACGAGTGATTTTATTTTCTTGTAAGGCCCTCAATACTTTTGCTTGTGCAGAAAGACTCATGTCACCAATTTCATCAAGAAAAATAGTTCCTCCTTCGGCCAATTCAAACTTTCCCTTGCGCTGCGCTACAGCAGAAGTAAAAGCTCCTTTTTCATGACCAAACAATTCCGATTCTATTAATTCAGAAGGAATAGCAGCACAATTAACTTCAACAAGTGCAGCGCCACAGCGATTCGATTTTTCATGCAACCAACGCGCTACTAATTCTTTTCCTGTACCATTTTCACCCGTAATGAGCACGCGTGCATCGGTTGGGGCAACCCGCTCAATCATGTCTTTAATTTCTTTGATAACAGAAGATTCACCAATCATTTCAAACGTCTTGCTTATTTTTTTTCGCAGCGTTTTAGTTTCCGAAACAAGATTTGATTTATCAAGTGCATTTCTTATCGTTACGAGTAATCGATTTAGATCAAGTGGTTTTTGAATAAAATCATATGCGCCTTTCTTCACAGCTTCTACCGCAGTTTCTATGTTTCCGTGACCAGAGATCATTATTATGGGCGCATCTACATTCGCTTCCATAAATTTATCGAGTGCTTCCATGCCGTCCATTTTTGGCATCTTAATATCACATAAAATAATATCAAATTTTTCTTTCTGAACTAGCGTAAGGCCTTCAAGTCCATCGGCTGCTTCTTCCACCTTAAAATTTTCATACTCTAAAATTTCACGAAGGGTACGGCGAATGCTTTTTTCGTCGTCAATAATTAAAATACGGGCCATAGAAATATTGGAATGTTAAACTGTACGAATATACGAATTACGAAATTGCAGATTGATCAAAAAGTTAAATATATGACCTTTTTAAATCTATTCAAGGCAAAAAAGGCTATGAGTTTTTCCCTTTAACTATTCAAAAGGTTCCATAAAACGCCTTCTTTTAAAGAATAAGAAGAATACCTCATTTTTGAAATAGAAAGTTTGTTTATGACAAACTCAATAAGAATTGCAGACACAACGATTAAATCAACCCGCATAGCTACAAGGCCTTTCATTTTTAATCGTTCAGCACGGGTGGAAGATAAAATTTCAGTACTAATGAATGCGCACTGTTCAAGATTAAATTCACATTCGGTTTTATTAAAAAGTCCAGGCAAGGAATGAAAACGCATATTTACTAATTCAGCAAGTGATTCAAAAGACCCAGATGCCCCGATGAGTTCCGTAACACCATATTTTTCAGCTGCAAGCCAAAGCGATTCAAGCTCAGTGTTGAGATAATTTACAATTGCTGACTTATCGTAAGTAGAAATAGGATCGGAAGGTTCGAATCGTTGGAGTAAACGAGAAGTTCCAATTTCAAAACTTTGTTTCCAGAGAATAGTTGTATGATCTACAATAATAAATTCGGTACTACCACCTCCAATGTCAATAATAAGTGCCGGTTTTTCAGATAAGGTTAAAGCTTGTCGAACGCCATAAGAAATATATTCTGCTTCTGTGGCTCCACTGATAATCTGAATTTCAATTCCCGTTCTCTCTTTCACAATGGAAACAAATTCGTTTGCATTAGAAGCATTTCGCATTGCAGATGTAGCAAACGCTAACGTTTTCTCCGCCTGCCACTGAATAATTGTGGCTGCGTAATTTTCCATTGCTTCAATTCCGCGCAGAAAAGCGGCGTCCATAATTATTCCGCTATTGATTCCGCCTTCACCTAACTTAACTGGAAGTTTTTCGTTGTATAATGTCTGTAATTCTTTTCCTTTACTCGATTCTGAAATCAAAAGGTTGAAAGTATTTGTACCTAAATCAATAACAGCTATACGCATAAAATCGATCAAACTTTATAAAAAATCCATTTACCTAATTCTTTCCAAGTTGCTTTTTTACCATACATCAGAATCCCTACGCGGTAAATTCTTGCAGAAATCCAAGTCATTATTAAAAATGAAACAATTAGAATACCAATAGAAAGCAATAATTCATATATACCGACACCTCCAAAAGGAATGCGAATGAGCATAACAACGGGAGAAGTAAACGGAATCATTGATAACAATTTTGCAACACTACCATTTGGGTCATTAATAATTGTCACAGACGAAAGCATTGCAATAATCAGAGGAATTGTAACCGGAAATGTAAATTGTTGTGTATCGGCATCCACATCTGCGGCAGAACCTATTGCTGCAAAAATTGAAGCATAGAGAAAATAACCAAACAAAAAGTAAAACAAAAAAGCTGGAATTAAATTACCCCAAGGAATTGTCATAATTGTTTCTACAACATCTTTTGTTTGTTGAGTAGGATCAATCGACAATAAATTAATATCAGGATTTACAGGTATCGCATTTTTGATTTGATGCGGCATTGATTTCGTAAAATCGATATTAGAATCATTTACTGAATTAACAACTGGAATGACAATGGCCAAGGATAGCATTATCCAAATTAAAAATTGAGTAATACCAACCATGGTTACACCAATAATTTTACCAAGCATTAATTGAAATGGTTTTACTGAAGAAATAATTACTTCCACAATACGAGTCATTTTTTCTTCAACAACACTTCTCATAATCTGCACACCAAACATGAGGATGTACATATAAATAATGAACCCAAACGCTAATCCTACAACTGCTTTTATATCTCCCTGTGTTGATCCATTTACTTCATCGGCCACAGTGACCTTTTTCAATGCGAGATCCACCGCCTGCCTAGAAATATGATTGATCCTCATATTATCACGCTGAATTTCGTTTGTTAAGACATTTTCAAGCAGGTTTAAAACATTTGGGCCAGGTGCTGATGTTGAAATTAATTTAGTAACAAGTGAAGGAGAATGCATTGCAGTAGAATCGCCACCACCTTGAAAACTTTCAGGAATCCAAAGTATTGAAACATGCGAAGAATCTTTAAAAATTGGGCGGACATTGTCCAACCCTTTATAAACATAATTGAAATTGAATTTAAGGTCAAGCGTGTCATTAAAAATAAATGCATAGCCCAAAGAATCTGGTATCCCCGAATCATCTACAACAACAATTGTTCTATGAATTGCATTTTGTTCGTCTATTTTTTGTGTTACAAAAATCATTCCTCCCACAAGCAATGGCAACACGAAACACATGATGATAAACGTTTTGTTTTTCACACGTGTTAAATATTCTCGCCAAATAATAATTCCTAACTTTCCCATGCTTGTTATTCCGTCAAATTATTTTTTGTTCCAACCCGTTCAACTGTTTCAGAATTTTCCTGAACCTTATTGATGAAAATATCGTTCATAGTTGGAAGTACTTCTGTAAAACCAACAACTTCACCAACATTAATTACATTTTGAAGAATCAAATTTGGCGAAGTAGTGCCCAACAATTTTACTCTAGCATGCTGAATACCTTGCTCACCTTCTTGTTTTGAAATTAATTCTGCGCCTGTCCACATAGCATTTGAAAAAGCAATCATGCTCCCTTTAAAAGAAATATCATAAGTATGAGCTGCATAAGTGCGACGAATTTCTTTCACATTACCATCAAGAATTTTTTTTCCTTTATTAATTAATGCAATGTTATCGCACAACTCTTCCACTGAACCCATGTTATGGGTAGATAATATAACTGTAGCACCATTATTGCGTAATCGCAAAATTTCATTTTTGATAAGTTCTGCATTGATGGGATCAAATCCACTGAACGGCTCATCAAGAATTAACAATCGTGGTTCATGCAAAACGGTTACGATGAATTGAACTTTTTGCTGCATTCCTTTGGAAAGCTCTTCCACTTTTTTCTTCCACCAACCATCCATCTCAAAGCGAGCAAACCATTCTTTCACGCGTTCATTCGCTTCTTTTTTAGAAAGTCCTTTCAACCGCGCAAGGTACACAAGCTGTTCCCCCACTCCCATTTTTCGATACAACCCACGTTCTTCCGGTAGATAGCCAATCTCTTTTACATGATCAGAATTTAATAAGCGATCGTCAATTAAAATTGTCCCTGAATCGGGTGCAATAATTTGATTGATGACTCTAATAATAGTTGTTTTCCCAGCTCCGTTGGGGCCTAACAAACCAAAAATACTACCAGCAGGAACTTCAAAACTTACATCGTTTAAGGCAGTATGCCCCGCGAACTTTTTAACGATATTTCTAGCAGAAAGAAGATTTGGCATTGAGCGAAGTTAATAGTTATTGGCGAGTTAGTGAATTTGTGATTGGTTGATTTAGCGAATTATTGCTTTTGAAAATTACTAAATCAACCAATCACAAATTATTTTTTCATTCAAAATACTCTCTCATCCGATCAAAGAAAGATTTATCTTTCTTACTAGGGTTCGGTTTAAAATTATGCGACTCTTTCATGTGTTCAATGGTTTTCTTTTCGTCAGCTGTGAGATGTGTTGGAATCCACACCTGAATATGAACTAAAAGATCGCCACGACGATATCCATTTATATCGGGAATTCCCTTTCCTTTCAAACGCAAAACCTTGCCAGATTGAGTGCCCGGTTCAATTTTTATCCTAGCTTTTCCTTCGAGGGTAGGAATGTCAGCACTTGCACCTAGGGCTGCATCTGGAATACTTGCGTGATGCTCGTAATACAGATTATTTCCATCGCGCATTAAAAATTCATGCGCAGCTTCTTCAATGACAACGATTAAATCACCAGGAACCCCGGCTCGTGGACCCGCATTTCCTTTTCCATTAACGCTCAATTGAATTCCCTCATGCACGCCAGCCGGTATTTTAACGCTAACCATTTCTTCGCCACGCGTAACGCCATCACCATGACACGATTTACATTTATCAGCAATCGTTTGCCCTTCCCCACGACAGGAGGGGCATGTTGTTGCTGTTTGCATTCTCCCAAGGGGAGTATTAATTATTTGTGCAACTTGTCCCTGGCCACGACATGTACCACAAGTAGCAGTTGAGCCATTAGAAGAGCCCGTTCCGCGACACTTTTCACAACTCACATTTTTGGGCACTTTTAATTTTTTCTCGACGCCTGTAGAAATTTCTTCCAGTGTCAATTTTACTTTCACCCGAAGATTAGATCCACGTGTAACTCGTCTTCCACCACCTCGCTGTCCACCAAAACCTCCACCTCCAAAAATATCTCCGAACTGCGAAAAAATATCGTCCATCGAAAACCCTCCAGCGTTATTGCCGCCTTGAGCACTTGATCCAACACCCGCATGACCAAACTGATCGTAGCGTTGTTTTTTATCAGGATCACTTAATACTTCGTAAGCCTCGGCAGCCTCTTTGAACTTATCTTCTGCTGCTTTATCACCAGGGTTCTTATCGGGATGATATTTGATTGCATTCTGACGGTACGCCTTTTTTATTTCTTCAGGCGAAGATGATTTATTCGTACCGAGAATATCATAAAAATCTTTTTTACTCATTTCTGGTTTCTTGTTTCTGGTTTCTTGTTTCTGGTTGCCAGTTTTTTCAAATTAAATAATTAATTTATTTTATACCTCACACCTCGGATTTCAGATTTATTCATGTAAGCAATAAGCTTACCGTTCTTACTTGTCACTTCTTCTACAAGAGCATATCCTTTTTCAAATTCGTCATTGTCAATATAGGAGAAGTCCCTACATCGATAAAGTTGTGATTGAACTTCTCTTGCAGAACCATTTGAAATTCCAAGAAAAAGACAAAACTCTTTGTTATTTCCTCTGCCAAAACCTTCCGCAATATTATCCATCGCTGAACCTGCAGAAGCAAGTATTTGGTCTCTCAACTTATAATTCTTACACATTGGAGAACGTTCAGTAAATGTAAAAACCAATTTATTCAATTCTCTGGCAATTTGCCAAGATTCAATTTCCTCAAACTTTCTAAACGTTGCCATACAAACTATTTTTGAACTCTAAAACAGAAATTATTTTTAATAAATATCAACCTTTCAAACAAGAAACGAGAAACCAGAAACTAACTTCCTACGATTACTTTTGCAAATCGAATTACTTTTCCGTTTAGCGTAAATCCTTTTTCAACTTCGTCAACAACTTTTCCCTTTAGGTCTTCAGTTGGTGCTGGTATATTTGTTATTGCTTCGTGAAGGTCAACATCAAAAACTTGTCCCACAGCTGAAACAGATTCCAAACCTTTTTGAGCAAGAATGTTTCTGAATTTTTGAGCGATTAAATTTACGCCCTCATTAATTGCAATAACATCTTTTGATTCTTCATTATTTTTTATCGCGCGTTCGAGATCATCAACAACAGGAAGTAAACTTTTAATAATTTCTGCTCCTGCTGTATTTAATAAATCAATACGTTCTTTCGAAGTTCGTTTTCTGAAATTATCAAACTCAGAATAAAGTCGAAGGTGTTTATCGTTCAACATGGTAACCTGTTCTTCCAATTCCGCAATTCGTTTCGCGTTTTCATCAACAGGAACTTCAGGAAGATCGTGTTGCTCCTGATCGTTTGAATTTACAGGAGTTTCATTTGCATTCTCGTTCGTCATATTCTCTTTACTTTTTTTCTTCCAATTCATAGCCATATTCGGGACTAGCTAAGTCAAATTCTGAGCCAGCAAAGATAATACGCCAGATTGTCAGAAATGCCTGATTTTATAGGGATTTTAGGATAAAATATGGAATTATTAGCAGGAGTTTTGCCAACATTCGCCGGGCTCATGACAGGCTCCGGCACAGCGACATAGCAAAATGCAGAAAACAGCCCCCTTTTCAGAAGCGGTTCAGGAAAAGCAAAAATTAAATTTATTGTTGATTGATATTTGCGTTGTTTTAGCTTCAGTCACATTTGCTGCCAATCCACAATAAAAAGAGTGGTCGGCGTTAAAAGCGGGATGCCGTACTGCGAAAAATTGAGTTTTTCAAAAATTTCATTTAAAATTGATAAAAAAAATGCTACCTAAGGCAGCATTTTAAACAATTATAAAAATAGTTAAAATTATATTCTTACTTTTTCTTCTCTTTTGATTTTCCTTTCTTCTTTTGGATTACCTGAGTTGCTAAAGCTTGGGGTAACTGTTCGCCACGCAAACCTTTAGCTAAAATAACACCATTGCCATCTATCAAAAAATTGGTTGGAATTGAATTAATCTGATATGGCTGTGCAATGGCGCTTTGCCAGCCCATCAAATCACTCACGTGATAAGGCCAAGTTAAATTATCCTGTTTTATTGCATTCATCCAAGCGGTTTCATTTTTATCAAGTGAAACACTAAAAACTGTAAATCCTTCGCTGTTTACAAAAGTTGAATCTTTATAACCAAGAAACGTTTTTACAACCATCGGATTCTCCATCCTACAAGGACCACACCAAGATGCCCAAAAGTCAATCAATACCATTTTACCACGGAGGGAGGAAAGTGAAATGATGGTGCCATCTGGAGATTTCATACTAATTTCAGGTGCAATGTTTCCTACATTTAGACCAGTTACTTTGTCCGCAACTTGTGAAAACGAAATTAGAGGAAGTAATAAAAATGCAGTTAAAAGAGATTTTGTGTGTGTCATTTTCAAGTTTTTATTGTTTTGTTTTAATTAGTATTTAAACATTAGTCCTTCCTTACAATATCTGCGCCAAGTTTTCTTAAGCGCTCATCAATATTCTGATAACCACGATCAATTTGTTCAATATTGTGAATCGTGCTTTTTCCATTTGCAGAAAGTGCAGCGATTAAAAGCGATACTCCTGCACGAATATCGGGAGATGTCATTGTTACACCACGCAAATGATGTCCGCGGCCGAGACCAATTACAGTTGCACGATGTGGGTCGCAAAGAATAATCTGCGCGCCCATGTCAATGAGTTTATCGACGAAGAACAAACGGCTCTCAAACATTTTCTGGTGAATGAGTACACTTCCTTTTGCTTGTGTCGCGACCACTAAAATTATACTGAGTAAATCAGGAGTAAAGCCAGGCCATGGCGCATCTGAAATAGTTAGAATACTTCCATCAATGAATGTGTCAATTTCGTAGGAATCTTGCGCAGGAATAAGAATATCATCACCACGACGTTCAATTTTTATTCCAAGTCGTTGAAACACGGAAGGGATCACACCAAGACTTTCAAACGAAACATTTTTGATTGTAATTTCCGATTGAGTCATTGCAGCAAGACCAATAAAACTTCCCACTTCAATCATGTCGGGTAATAAACGATGTTCTGTTCCACCGAGTTTTTCTACTCCTTCAATCGTCAATAAATTTGAACCAATACCTGAAATTTTTGCGCCCATTCGATTGAGCATGTTACACAATTGTTGAAGATAGGGCTCACAAGCAGCATTGTAAATTGTAGTAATTCCGCTGGCAAGAGATGCTGCCATCAAGATATTTGCGGTTCCCGTGACGGAGGCCTCATCAAGTAACATGTATGCTCCTTGCAAACGATTTGCTTCTACCTGATAAAATTCATTAACGGCATCGTAGGTAAATTTCGCACCAAGTTTTTCGAAACCAATAAAGTGTGTATCCAAACGGCGACGACCAATTTTATCGCCACCCGGCTTAGGAATATAGCCCCGACCAAAGCGAGTGAGCAAAGGCCCGACAATCATTATTGACCCACGGAGTGCGCCACCTTTATTTTTAAACTTTTCTGAATTGATATAATCTATATTTACTTCATCCGCTTGAAAAGTAAATTGCTCGTGAGCAGTTTTTTCAACTTTCACACCTAAATCACGCAAAAGATCGATTAATTTATTGACATCGATAATATCTGGGATATTATTAATGACAACTTTTTCGGGTGTTAAAAGAACGGCAGAGATAATCTGCAAAGCTTCATTTTTTGCGCCTTGTGGTGTTAATTCACCTTTGAGTTGCTTACCACCAATAATTTCAAATGATGCCATTTTAATGTGTCTTTAGGTCTTTGGGATCTGAAATAAATTATATCAATTCACAAAAATTATCTTTTCTTTTTTTTATGCATGTTATTACTTTTCTTCTTCACAGCATGCTGAATTTGATTCTGAGGTATTGCATTTTTCGGAAGGATTTCACTGGTATGTAAAAACCTGAAATTCTCACCTACTTTTAAATTTCCTTCCGATAAGTTTTCCAATTGTTCCAAAATAAGTTGATCATTTACAGAATCACGATTCCAATTTAAATAATGTCGTTTCATTAATTGCGCTAGTTGTTCTGTAAAAACTTCCTTTGCTTTAGGATCCGTTTCAGCAAGAGCTTTTTTCAACAAATCTTCTAAAATTTTTCCATAATGTTTAAAGCGAATAGAGCTCTTTGGATAAGGGACTATTTCAGGTTTTGATTCAATTAACTCTGGCCTTGGTTTCGGAAAAGGGCTATCGATATCTAATTTATAATTAGAAATAATATGTAAATGGTCCCATATTTTATGCTCGTACTCAGCAAACTCTTTCATCTGAGGATTTAAAATAATCATTACGCGAACGATGGAACTTGCACAACGACTTCGTTCATTACGATCTTCCAAAGTGAGGCAATATTCAATCATCCGATGAATGCTTCTGCCATATTCCGCATTAGTCATTACTGAAAGACTTGTATTGTACTGCATCCCCGTGGAATTGGAGCTTGATTCTTTTGTCATTTTATAAATAATAAATGTTGGGAATATCTTTGAAAGATATGCACAAATATACAGAATTTAGACCAATTAATCCCTGTTTTCATAAATTTCAGGAGTGGGACTTGTCACAATGGACATTGCCGCTTTATGCTAAATTTAGAATCTGCCTGTTAGCGTACAGTAATAGCATTAAATTTGCAAACACATGAATTTCAACAAACCGCTTTATTACCTTGTTTTGATTCCAATTTCGCTGCTGCCATTTTTTATGCTGCATGGCATCTCCCGTATTTTATACTTTACAATTTATTATTTAATCGGTTATCGTAAAAAAGTAGTAAGCGAGAATATATATAATTCTTTCCCTCAAAAAAATGAATTGGAAAGAATTCTTCTTGCTAAAAAATTTTACAAACAACTTTGTGATGTAATATTGGAAAGCATTAAAATTTTTACGATTTCAAAAAAACAATTAGCCAAACACATTAATTGTATTAACCCAGAAGTAATCAACAAGTATTTCGAACAAGGTAAAAATGTGATAATAGCCGTTGGCCACTGTAACAGTTGGGAACTCATGTTAACTGGTATCGACTCTTTTATTAAACATAAAGCTGTTGTCATCTACCAACCATTGAGCAATCAATATTTAGATAAAAAATTGATTGAAGCAAGGAGTAAGCAGGGCACAGTTATGCTTCCAGCTAAAAATGTAAAATCATTTTATACTATGCCATCGGAACATTTACATGCAACTGTTTTTGCAATCGACCAAGCGCCATCTGATCCGACGAAATGTTATTGGATGAAATTTCTAAATCAAGATACTCCTGTTTTATTCGGAACAGAGCGGTATGCAAAAGAATACGACCTGCCTGTACTTTACGCTCGTTTAAATAAATTGAAGCGTGGCTATTACACATTAGAATTTGTTGAAGTAGTTGTAAATGCTGCAGCAACAGAATACGGAGCGGTCACAGAAAGAGTAACCCAATTATTGGAAAAAGATATTATAAAACATCCTGAATTTTGGCTTTGGTCACATAAGCGCTGGAAACATAAAAGGACAACTACAACTTCTTAATTCATTAATGAAGTAGCTCTCTGCCCTTTTTTAAAGCGTCTGATTCAAAAGCTTTCCGCTATTTATCAATTTTGTCAAATACTTTTCTGTGCGTACATTTTTCATTAATTCAATATGCCCAAGATGGTGGCAATCGCTGCCAATAAATTCGTACCAACCTTTATCAATCATCAACTCGGCAATTTTTTTAGTTGCAGGAGAATAATGACCTGTCAACGCATTAATATTCAGTTGAAATAAAACACCTCTATCCTTTAATTTCTCATAATGCTCCAGTTTTTTGGTAAACCAAAAAGGATACCTTTCAGGATGCGCTAAAACAGGCTTGTACCCACTCGTTTGTAATTGAAAAATAAATGAATCAAGATTATCAGGAGCATTCATATAAGAAACTTCAAAAAGCAGGTAATCGAGACCAAATGTGAGTAAGCGCTCGTTATTAATTTTATTTTCAAGTTCAAAATCATAATAATATTCAGCAGCAGCAGCAATTTCTAATTGAATTCCTTCTGCTTTTGCAGCAATGCGAAGTTGGTCAAGTCCACCGTTAATAATAGCAGGAGTATTTCTAAAAAAATCACTCATTACATGTGGTGTTGTGATGACTTTTTTATATCCGAAATCTTCTATCGCTTTAAGCATTTGGATGGAATCTTCCATCTTTTTTGCACCGTCATCAATTCCAGGAATAAAATGCGAATGCAAATCACAGTTTAGCAAACCGAGATCTGCTAAATTTCCAGTATTAGACTTTTTGAAAATGTTTGAGAAAATATTCATTGGTTTAAAAGGTGAAGATAGTTAATGAATATTAATTGATGCTTAAATAAAATTATTCAAAAAATCTATCCCTCTAATTTCCCTTTGAGCGCTGCTAATTGATCTTGCCAATCATTTCCAGTTTTTTGCTTAGGAGATGGAGCAATTTTAGGAATAGAAATTTTTGTTTGATTTTTGGAAGGGGTGGTTTCTCCTTTCATCGAAAGTGCAATTCGTTTCCTCGCTGCATCAACTTCGGTTACAATCACCATCACTTGCTGCTGAACTTTAACTACTTTATTTGGATCATCCACAAACTGATCAGACAATTGCGAAATATGTACAAGGCCGTCTTGATGAACACCAATATCTACAAACGCTCCAAAATTTGTTACGTTAGTAACAATTCCAGGAAGACGCATACCCTCCCGTAAATCTTCAATACAATTAACTCCATCTTGAAACTTGAATGCTTCAAAGGATTTACGTGGATCTCGTCCGGGCTTTTCTAACTCCGATAAAATATCCTTTAAGGTTGGAAGTCCAATAACTGAAGTAACATATTTTTGTGGATCAATTTTCGCACGCAGTTCTTTGTCTCTAATTAAATCATCAATTTCACAAGATAAATCTCTGGCCATTTGCTCCACAATCGGATAAGATTCCGGATGCACTGCACTTCGGTCTAGCAGCTGTTTCGCATCACGTATTCTTAAAAATCCTGCGGCTTGTTCAAATGCTTTCTCACCAAGACGCGCAACTTTTTTCAACTCTTTTCTTGATTTAAATGGCCCGTTTTCGTCACGATGATCCACAATACTTTTTGCGATAGCCGGACCAATTCCTGAAACATAAGAAAGTAATTGTTTACTTGCCGTATTTAATTCCACCCCAACGGCATTCACACAACTTTCAACAACTTCATCTAATTTCTTTTTCAAAAGTGGTTGGTCAACATCGTGCTGGTACTGCCCTACTCCAATAGATTTAGGGTCAAGTTTTACTAATTCCGCAAGTGGATCAGCTAATCGTCTTCCAATAGACACAGCGCCGCGGACTGTTAAATCTAAATCTGGAAACTCTTCGCGAGCAACAGCGGATGCAGAATAAATTGATGCACCACTTTCGCTGACCATCACCACAGAAATCTCCTTGGGTAATTCAGGTATTTTACGAATGAATTCTTCCGTTTCTCTTCCTGCTGTTCCGTTACCAATGGAAATTGCTTCGACCTGATGTTTTGCTAGCAAGCGAAAAAGCGTATCCTCGGCTTGCATGGCTTCACGTTTTCCAAGATGAGGGTAAATAACATCATGCTCCAACAACTTTCCTTGCTCATCAAGTACTACAATTTTACATCCCGTTCGAAAACCAGGATCTACAGCAAGAATTCTTTTTTGTCCGAGTGGCGACGACAATAAAAGTTCGCGAAGGTTTTGTGCGAAGACTTCTATTGCTTTAATATCTGAAACATCTTTTGTAAGCTCCCTAAATTCTGTTTCTAGTGTAGGTTGTAATAATCTTTTATAAGAACCGGAAACAGCAGCTTTCATCTGTTCGCCCACTTCACCTCTGCCTTTTACAAATTTCTTTTCGAGTAATTGTAAGGCGGAATCCATATCAGGAGCAAAATCCAATAAGAGAATTCCTTCATTTTCTCCGCGTCGCATTGCTAACATACGGTGAGAAGGGCAAATCATTAGTTTTTCATCCCAATTAAAATAGTCTCGAAACTTTTCTCCATCTGTTTCTTTTCCTACAACAACACGACTGCGAATGAGCGCTGTCTCACGAAAAAGTTTTCGCAAGCCATCACGTGCTTCAATGTTCTCAGAAATAATTTCTGCAACAATATCTCGTGCTCCATCTAACGCATCATGCGCATCGACCACACCTTTAAGAACATCAATATACGTTGCGGCTTCTAATTGAACATCAAAATTTCCTTGCTCTAAAATTTTTAGTGCCAATGGTTCTAAGCCTTTTTCTCGTGCTGTAGTTGCTCTTGTCTTTCGTTTGGGTTTATATGGAAGGTACAAATCTTCTAGCTGAAGAATATTGGTTGCCTTAATAATTTGCTCGCGAAGCTCATCTGTAAGTTTTCCTTGTCCTTCAATTGTTTCAAGAATAAATGCACGTCGTTTTTCCAACTCACGAAACAGAGCCATCTTATCTCGTACATCCATAATTTGAACTTCATCGAGTGAACCTGTCATTTCTTTTCGATAACGCGCTAAAAAAGGAACTGTTGCACCTTCATCTAGCAATTCAATGGTAGTTTCCACTTGCTTTACATCGATACTGAGAAGGACAGCAACTCTTCGGATATTTAAACGTTCAGATAAATCAGCCACAAATTGAATAGGTTAAAATAGTTGAGAACAAATATAACATGCGGAAGCAAGGAATACTCCGATAATTTTTGAACAAGAAAAATTGTGGATAAATTTAAAATTCGATATTTCTATCGCTTACTATACTGCTGCTCGTAATAGTTGGAATAATTTCCAGAAGTAACATTATCCAACCAGGTTTGATTATTCAAATACCAATCGACCGTTTTCTCCAATCCTTCTTCAAACTTCAAACTTGGTGTCCAACCAAGTTCATCCTGCAATTTCTTAGAATCGATGGCGTAACGTAAATCATGTCCCGCACGATCTTTTACAAATGAAATTAATTTTTCAGATGTTCCATCAGGTCGATTTAACTTCCTATCCATAATGCGACACAGCAATAAAATTAAATCGATATTTTTCCACTCATTATGCCCGCCGATATTGTACGTGTCGCCATTTTTGCCTTTGTGTAGAATCACATCAATTGCTCGTGCATGGTCTTCTACCCACAACCAATCTCGAATATTTTCACCTTTCCCGTATACCGGAACGGCTTTGCTATTACAAATATTATTAATCGCAAGTGGAATTAGTTTTTCCGGAAAATGATGTGACCCATAATTATTTGAGCAATTAGAAATAACTATCGGTAAACCATACGTGTCGTGATAGGCACGAACGAAATGATCTGAACTTGCCTTAGCAGCAGAATAAGGAGAATGTGGGTCATACTTTGTATGCTCTGTAAAAAAACCAGTTTCGCCTAAAGCACCATAAACTTCATCGGTACTGATGTGGTAAAATCTTTTTTCTGAATACTTCCCGTTCCAACTATTTTTTACACTGTTCAAAAGATTAACGGTACCAACTACATTAGTCATTACAAATTCAATAGGATTTGAAATGGAGCGGTCCACGTGGGACTCTGCGGCCAAATGAATCACATAGGTAAAATCATATTTCAAAAACAAATCGTCTAAGAAATTTGCATCACAAATAGTTCCTTTTACAAAAGTATAATTTGATTTATTTTCAATGTCTTTAAGATTATTTAAATTCCCAGCATATGTAAGTGAATCTAAATTTACAATGTTATAATCAGGGTATTTATTTACAAATAAACGAACCACATGCGATCCGATGAATCCAGCACCTCCAGTGATCAGAATATTTTTCATTACTCAAATATTAGAATAGTTTCAAAAAAAAGAGAATAATTACAAGCTCCAATAGTTCAATTTTTTTATTTTATTTCTATAAAATCCTTTGATGTCTGTTAACACACCTTTAGCACTCATTATAGAAGAAAAATATTTTTCGGTAAGCTGTTTGTATTCTTTATGACCAACAGCAACAATCACTCCATCATAACCTTTTCCTATTTTATTTAAGCCAAAACCATACTCGTGTTTCAACTCTTCACTGCTTGCATTCGGATCTGAAACATCCACCTTAACACCAAAAGATTTTAATTCTTTTACGATATCCGAAACTTTTGAATTTCTTATATCTGAAACATCTTCTTTAAATGTCGCGCCCATCACCAAAACTTTTGAACCATTAATATTTTTTCCAGCAGCAATTATTTTTTTTACAGTTGTTTTAGCAACATAAAAACCCATTGAATCGTTTATATAACGGCCAGAATTAATAACACGTGAATGGTACCCAAGTGCTTCTGCTTTATGCGTCAGGTAATAAGGGTCAACGCCAATACAATGACCGCCAACTAGGCCAGGAGAAAATTTTAAGAAATTCCATTTAGTTCCCGCTGCTTCCAAAACATCATACGTATTAATTCCCATTCGCGAAAAGATAATTGACAACTCATTCATCAATGAAATATTAACATCGCGTTGCGTATTTTCAATAATTTTACATGCTTCTGCTACTTTGATGGAAGTTGCACGATGCGTACCTGGTTCCACAATAATTTCATAAGTCTTGGCAATATTATCTAAACTTATCGCATCACAGCCAGCCACAACTTTCAAAATTTTTGTAATGGTATGTTCTTTGTCGCCGGGATTAATGCGCTCTGGAGAATAACCTACTTTAAAATCCTTTTTGAATTTCAATCCGGATTCTTTTTCTAAAATAGGAATACAATCTTCTTCCGTACATCCGGGGTAAACGGTAGATTCGTAAACAACATAATCTCCTTTTTTCAAACATTTTCCAACAGTTGCGGAGGCGGAGAGTAACGGTTTTAAATTGGGTAAATTATGCTCATCAATCGGTGTAGGAACAGCTATAATAAAAAATTGGGCCTCTTTTAATTTTGAAATTGAAACAGTAAATTCAACATCACTTCCTTTAAAATCCGCTTTGGTTAATTCCTGACTTGGGTCTATTCCCTTTTGCATCATCTTTACACGCTTCTCGTTGATGTCAAAACCAATAACTTTTGATTTTTTCCCGAATGCCAAAGCAATCGGAAGTCCTACATAACCAAGCCCAACTATTCCAATTTTAGCTTGTCCATTTTTTATGTCGTTATAAATTCCCATACTTTAACTTTTACGATCAGATTTTCTTATTGAATAAATTCGTTCTATCATATCCACAACCTTCAAACCTTCTAATGCATTTGTAGTTATTGTTGTTTTACCACTTAGTGTATCGATGACATTTTGAATAAGGAAATGATGATTATTAGCAGAACCTTTATAGGCGCCGTAATCATTTGCTGGCGCTGTGGCATCCAACTTCGGCAAAATATAGTCTTGTATGTGACAATATTCAACCTCATCCATATATTGTCCACCAATTTTTACACTCCCCTTACTTCCAATAATAGTAATACTGCTTTCCAGGTTTTTATCCCAAACCGCAGTGGAGTAATTAATACTACCCATTCCTCCATTCACAAAATCAAAACTAATAAATCCAGAATCTTCAAACTCAGTTAAATTTTCGTGCTTAAAATCTTGAAATTTAGCTTGTATATTTTTGATGTCGCCAAACAACCAATAAAGTAAATCTATCCAATGCGAAAATTGCGTAAACAAAGTTCCTCCATCTAAATGTTGCGTTCCCTTCCAACCTCCATTTTTATAATACCGTTCATCACGATTCCAGTAGCAATTCAATTGAACCATAAAAACTTCGCCAATAATCTTTTTATCTACAACATCCTTAACCCATACTGCAGGCGGCGAATAGCGATTTTGCATCACACAAAATACTTGACGATGATTTTGTAACGCTTTATAAATTATATTTTCACAGTCAGATTTATGCAAAGCCATTGGCTTTTCCATAACAACATGCTTACTTGCTTCTAGCACTTTCAATGCATGCGCTGCGTGCAAACCATTAGGCGTACAAACACTCACCACATCTACATCAGCGTGCTGGTTCAGAAGCTCATCAACAGATTGATAATAAGATTCTTTTATTTCTGCGTTGCCCGTTTGACTTTTAGAAAGCACATCACACACTGCAACCAATTCAGCACCTGGGTTACGACGCACCATTTCAGCATGACGTTTACCAATATGACCTTGACCGATGATTGCAAATTTTATCATATCCATAAAATGCTTTACAACTTAATAACTTTATTGTTCTCCAATTTATATTTTTCATTGCTCTCCGAGCAAATTGCAATCCCGTTGCTATCAAAAGCTAAGCGATGCCCGAATTCACTCATCCAACCTAATTGTTTAGCTGGATTACCAACAACACAAGCATAGGGCAGAATGGTTTTTGTCACAACCGCACCAGCACCAATAAAAGCATATTCACCAATATCATGTCCACAAACAATAGTTGCATTTGCACCTATGCTAGCACCCTTACCAACATGTGTTTTTGAATACTGCCCTCGACGAACAACAGCGCTTCTTGGATTTGTAATATTAGTAAAAACACAAGAAGGTCCAAGAAAAACATCGTCTGCGCATGTAACACCAGTATAGAGTGAAACATTATTCTGAATTTTCACATTTTTTCCAAGAACAACTTCTGAAGCGATCACAACATTTTGTCCAATGTTACAACCTTCACCAATAATGCAATTGGACATGACATGAGAAAAATGCCAAATTTTGACTCCTTTAGCGATTTTGCATCCATCATCGATAATTGCTGTTGGATGTGCGAAATATTCCTTTTCCATATTCGTATTAATACGGTGCTAAGATAAGTGTTTTTAGAAGTTAAATTGGCTCAAAATGTTCCCAAACAACAAGTGAAATAAGCAATATTTATTTTTTTGTAAAATCGCGATGGTCTTTTTTATATAATTCATCATTGGAAAGTCCTTTGAAGTAAGCATAAGTTCTTTTCAAACCTTCAGCGCGATTCACTTTTGGTTCCCAGTTTAAAATTTTTCTTGCTATTGTAATATCAGGTTGACGCTGTTTAGGATCATCTTGTGGAAGCTCGCGGTAAACAATTTTTTGTGAAGTACCTGTGAGCTTAATAATTTCTTCTGCAAAATCTTTAATTGTAATTTCTTGTGGATTTCCAACGTTAATTGGATTCACATAATCACATAACAACAAACGAAAAATTCCTTCAACTAAATCATCAACATAACAAAATGATCGTGTTTGAGAGCCATCTCCAAAAATGGTAAGATCCTCGCCACGTAATGCCTGTCCAATAAATGCAGGTAAAACACGACCATCATTTAAGCGCATGCGAGGTCCGTAAGTATTAAAAATACGTATGATTCGTGTTTCAAGTCCGTGATAGGTATGATAGGCCATCGTCATGGCTTCCATGAAACGTTTTGCCTCATCATAAACACCACGAGGTCCAATTGGATTTACGTTTCCCCAATAATCCTCAGTTTGAGGATGAACAGTTGGATCTCCGTAAACCTCAGAAGTTGATGCAACAAGAATTCTCGCTTTTTTCACTCGGGCGAGACCAAGAAGATTGTGCGTTCCTAATGAGCTAACTTTTAATGTCTGAATTGGAATTTTTAAATAATCAATAGGACTTGCCGGCGATGCAAAATGTAAAATATAATCTAGTTCGCCAGGAATAAAAACAAACTTTGACACATCGTGGTGATGAAATTCAAAACATTTATTCTTAAATAAATGTTCGATGTTTTTTAAATCCCCCGTAATGAGATTATCCATTCCAACAACAAAATATCCTTCCTTAATAAAACGATCGCAAAGATGTGATCCTAAAAATCCAGCAGCTCCTGTAATTAAAATTCTTTTTGCCATAATCTAAATTTATTGTGGGCTGACCACAGCTCTTCCAATGCTACTATAATAAAATCCTTTGTGCTGCATTTGTTCTAAACTATACAAATTTCTTCCATCAAAAATTACATTGTTTTTCATCAGCAATTTAATTTTCTCAAAATCAGGAGTACGAAACAAACTCCACTCCGTACAAATAATTAATGCATCGGCTTCATTCAAAATAGCATACTCATCGACACCGTATTCAATTTTATCTCCTAAAACTTTGGCAACATTATTCATTGCTTCAGGGTCGTAGGCAGCAACACGTGCACCAGCGTTCAACAATTCATCAATAATATAAAGAGAAGGTGACTCACGAATATCATCGGTGTCTGGTTTAAATGCAAGTCCCCACACTGCTATTTTTTTTCCTTTCAATTGATTATTAAAAAAGGATTTTATTTTAGGTACAATTACCGTTTTCTGTTTATCATTAATTTCCATTACAGCATTCAGAATCTTCATTTCCTGATCTACATCACGTGCCGCTTTTGCAAGGGCCTGTACATCCTTTGGAAAACAACTTCCACCATAACCGATTCCAGGAAAAAGGAATCGCTTGCCAATCCGTTCGTCTGCCCCCATTCCAATCCTGACCATATCTACGTTCGCGCCAAGCACTTCACATAAATTCGCGATTTCATTCATGAACGTAATTTTTGTTGCGAGAAATGCGTTGGCTGCATATTTTGTAAGCTCTGCAGATTTTTCATCCATAAAAATAATTGGATTCCCCTGCCTAACATAGGGCTTATATAATTCTTCCATACAAATTTTTGCACGGTTACTCTGTGTTCCAATTACTACCCGATCGGGTCGCATAAAATCATCAACAGCAAATCCTTCGCGTAAAAACTCCGGATTAGAAACTACATCAAACGCTACTTTAGCATTTTTTGCAATAGCCGCATAAACTTTTTCTGCGGTTCCCACAGGGACAGTACTTTTATCAACAATAATTTTATATCCTTTAATAAGTTTACCAAGTTCTTCAGCAACACCTAGCACATAGGATAAGTCAGCCGAACCATCTTCACCGGGTGGCGTTGGTAAAGCAAGAAAAATTATTTCCGCATTCTCAATTGCTTTTTCCAAATTTGTTGTAAAAAATAATCGGCCTTGCTTAATATTGCGTTCAAACAATGAATCAAGATGGGGTTCGTAAATAGGAATAATTCCACTTTGCATTTTTTCGACTTTCAGTGCATCGATATCAACACAAGTAACGTGATTACCAGTTTCAGCAAGACAAGTCCCTGTGACAAGCCCAACATATCCAGAACCTACAACAGCAATATTCATATTTAAAAAATTAAACTTCGTTTAGTTAATTAATTCTAATACATTATCACAAATAAATTTTAATGTCACTTCATCAAGTTCTGTATGAATAGGAAGAGAAATCACATTTGCACAAAGTTGTTCTGTAACTGGAAAATCACCCTCTTTATACCTTTGATTTGCATATGCCTTTTGTAAATGAAGAGGCACAGGATAATAAACCATTGCAGGAATTCCTCTTGCTGCAAGCTGTTCACGTAATTTTGCACGATCAACCCCTACAAGTGTAAGTGTATATTGATGAAAAACATGTGTGCTATTTTTAACTCGCACTGGAATTTTTAACTTAGGATGAGCAGCGAAATAATTATCATAATAAGCAGCAACACTATTTCGTGCCGCAGCATATTCATCGAGGTGCCGTAGTTTGATTCGAAGTACAGCCGCCTGAATACTATCTAAACGAGAATTTACTCCAACTGCATCATGGTAATACTGTTGACTTTGTCCGTGGTTAGCAATCATTTTAATTTTTGCAGCAAGAGAATCATTGTTAGTATAAATTGCGCCTCCATCACCATAACAACCTAAATTTTTAGAAGGGAAAAAAGAAGTGCAGCCAACATCTCCAATTGTTCCAGCCTTTTGCATTTTACCATTACTAAAAATATAATCGGATCCAATTGCTTGAGCGACGTCCTCGATTACAAATAAATTGTTCTTTTTCGCTAGCGCAGTAATTTGCTCCATTGCTGCGCATTGTCCAAATAAATGAACAGGAACAATTGCTTTTGTGTTTGGTGTAATTGCTTTTTCAATTGCCTCAATATTAATTTGAAAAGTATCGGAATAAACATCTACAAGCACAGGTGTTAAACCTAAAAGTGCAATAACTTCAGCAGTTGCAACATAAGTAAAATTAGCAGTAATGACTTCATCACCTGTTTTTAAACCCAGTGCCATCATTGCAATTTGTAACGCATCAGTTCCATTTGCACAAGGAATGACATGCTTCACTCCAAGATATTTTTCAAGTTCGGTTTTAAATTCTTTTACTTCTGGACCATTAATAAAAGCCGATGATTGAATTACACCTAGTACAGCCAGGTCAATTTCCGCTTGGATTTTTTCATATTGTCCAAGCAAATCTACCATCTGTATTTTCTTCAAATTTTTCTCCATAATACTATGGTTTTCAGTCTGCGAAGATAGTAAATTTTGGATGAACACTCTCGTTGAGATAGCCCGTATAATCTTCAAATTGGCTACCTTTATCACATGAAGTTAAAAACTATCGCATTATTTTTATTCGCGATGTCATCCCTCGTTGCAGCTGGTCAGGCCGTGCGTCAGGAAAAGAAAATGACGAAAAATAATCTTCATAAAAATAAATTAGAATTCGATTCATTGGTTCCCGGATTTACACTTGCATTTTCCTATGGCTACCAATACCCAGGTGGAGATTTGCTTTGGAGATTTGGTCCTAATTCCAATGCTGGAGCTTCGCTTACATACAAGAATAATAACAATGTATTTTTCATGGCACAATGGGGTTTTATTTTTGGAAAAAACTTACGTGGGCAAAATCCTCTTGATAGCATCTCAACTTCAGATGGACACGTAATTGATAAAGAAGGGAAAGCGGCTGACGTACGAATTTTTGAACGGGGATATACTTTAAGTATTTCCGCAGGAAAAATATTCAATTCATTTTTATCACCTAACAAAAATAGCGGACTACTATTAACGGGGGGATTTGGATATTTACAACACAAATTTAAAATATACGATAATGGATCTCGCACACCCCAACTGACAAAAGAATATCTAAAGGGATATGATCGATTAACAAGCGGAGTAGCTATAACAGAATTCATTGGATATTGGTTTATGAGTAAAAACCAATATGTAAATTTTTACGGCGGATTTGAATTTACACAAGGATTTACAAAAAGCAGAAGATCTTGGGATTATAATTTAATGCGAGCAGATACTGAAAGTCGTATCGACTTACTATCTGGTTTGAGAATAGGATGGATCATTCCGCTTTACAAAAAGAATGCTACTACTAAATATTATTATTAAATCTGTATGAAGGCGCTTTATTCTCTAGGTGTTATTTTCTTCGGGATAAGTATTCGAATTGCTTCGCTTTTTAACTCAAAAGCTAAATTATGGGTGAGCGGACGAAAAAATCTTTTTGAAAAGCTGGAGAGCTATTTTAAAAATAATAATTCAAAAATCGCTTGGTTCCATTGTGCCTCACTTGGTGAATTCGAACAAGGTCGTCCAATTATAGAGGAATTCAAAAAAAGAAATTCGGACTTTAAAATTCTTTTAACTTTTTTTTCACCATCAGGCTACGAGGTAAGAAAAAAATTTCCTGGAGCCGATTTTGTTTGTTATTTACCACTCGATACAGTAGCAAACGCAAAACGATTAGTTGAGTTAATAAACCCAACGATAGTCTACTTCGTCAAATATGAATTCTGGCTTAATTTTCTTTTCGAATTTAGAAAAAGAAAAATCCCTCACTTTTTAGTTTCTGCAGTATTCAGAGAAGATCAAATTTTCTTCAAACCATATGGAAAGATATTTTGTGATGCACTAAAAGGGTTTTCATTTATTTTTACACAGGAAAGCAAATCGTTGGATTTATTAAATTCAATAGGAATTACAAAATCAGCTGTTGCAGGAGACACAAGATTTGACCGTGTAGCAGACATTGCAATAAATTCAACTGCAATTCCAATCGCAAAATCATTTGCAGGTGACTCACAAAAAGTAATTGTTGCCGGGAGCACATGGGTTACAGATGAAGAGAAACTCGTTCCTGCCATTAAAGGGATGTTAGCAAGAGGATGGAAGTTATTAATTGCCCCACATGAATTAGGTGAAGCGCATTTGATTTCAATTGAAAAAGAATTACACAAAATTGGAATTCAAGGCAATGAAATTATTCGTTTTTCAATTGCAAACGAACAACTAGCAAACACAAAGAAAGTTCTGATTGTTGATAATATCGGAATGTTATCTTCTCTATACGCATATGGTAAAATCGCCTACATAGGTGGGGGTTTTGGGAAGAGCATTCACAATATTTTAGAGGCTGCTGTTTTCGGTATGCCAATTATTTTTGGGCCAAAATTTGAGAAGTTCATTGAAGCTAAACAACTTATTTCTATTGGAGCCGCTATTACTGTAAACAATGAAATAGAATTAAAAAACACACTAGAAAAATTCGAAGAGGATGAAGAACTTCGATTGCGTTTGGCAAGTAAAGCACATGATTATATCCAAAACAATCGGGGTGCCACGGAACTAATTTTTAAAAAATCATCATTATTCATTAATCATTAAAAACCCAAGCGAGTCCAAATTTTAGGACAAAATCGTTTTGTGGATAATGTGGTATGATAATATAATTTCGCCCCATCATACCTGCATTCAAATGATCAGCCTTTACAAATACTCTTACTGGTTTTATTTTAATACTAAGCCAGGGTGAAAGAAAGATATAATTGCCAACTACATTACTATTTTGAATATAAAATTGTGCGAGATTAGGATTGTATGCATCAGCAAAATAGGCCGAAAAATAAGTTGCATCAAGTCCAACTTGTAATTGCAATGCCTTTTTAAAAATAAAAAAATCTCCGTAAACAGATTCCCTGACTATAAATTCAGGCAACCGAATTGGCGAGCCAACAGACAACTTATTAAAAGTAAAGTTTGTGCTTGACTTAAATTTTTTAGTTTTAACAGAAAGTAAAAGCTGTCCTAATACAGCATTCGCTGAGCCAGAAAATTGGACTGGTATTTTATTTTCATCAAAATAAATTGGCATAGTATAATTATGAAAACCTCCAACAAGACCTATTACAACAATATTATTTATTGTTTTCCAACCTCTCAGTGAAAAATTTGTTTGGGTGGAAGAATAAAAATCATTAACCCAACCGAAATGATTTCCTGAGTAATGAGAATAAATAAAATCGGGACGTTGTTTTTTTTGTTCTGCTACAAATTCATAATTCGCATCTTTACCAATACGTGCGGATAAAAAATAATCACCTTTGTTATAACCATTAAAAACTGTCCATGCTGTAACATTAGCTTCAGGAATATTTTTTTTAGAAGTATTAAAATTTATAATTCCATCGATAAGAAAATTAGAATATGCCGTTTGAATTGTGTCATTCGAAACAGTTCCAAGCTCATGTCGTAAACCAACCTTACCAAAAAGTTTTCGAGACTGCCCTTCCTTATAAAACTGAAATCTTTCAATCCACAAACCATTTGCAAGTTTCCAATGATTCGTAGAATCTAGCGTTTGGATAGAGTCTTTGAAAATTATTGGATAAAATCCGGATTGCGGATTATCATCCTGGTAAACATAGCTTTCATCTGAAATACTTACATTATGGACGATTGCACAATTAGGAAATATTTTTGTAGAAGTAGGGAGACTGTCACCGAAGGAACTTAATGTGTCAATTACTTCGCCAAAAGCCCAATATTGATTTACCCAAGCACTCCTAACCTGTTGACGAGTTTCGGCTGCATATAAATTAACGGCAACAACACGCCGATCAAGCTGATTTCGAAATAGAAAATCTGAATCATTTGCAATTCCACCATTTTCTTGCACATCGATTGTTGTCCATTTTAAATCTGCAACAAGCGCATACCTTCTTCCTGGGGATCGATACCATCCGTTTAAATTAACATTTGTATTATTTGTATTTTGTCTTTGATAAAATCCAGCAGAGCGGATACGATTAAAACCCAAAGCAACATTACAGTTATCTCCGAATTGATGTGCGTGAATTATACCAATATTTAATTCCTGCTTTTTTCCTAAAATCAACTGGATTTTAGTGTAGGGAGACGGCGTTTTATAAAAATTTTTATCGTCTGAAAAATTAAACAAGGGTAAAAAAAATGTGTTTCCTCTATTAGAAAATATGGTTTTAGAAATTTGAGGCAAGGTTATTTTTTTTTCAGGTGCGCCTGCATTCCCTGTATTTAGATGTAGCACTCGATAATTTTGAAAACCGTCTAAACTATTTTGAATAAGGAAAGTCGTTCCGATAACACCAGCATCAAAACCATCTTCTTTAAAAAAATAAAATTTTGTAGAATCAACGGGGACTGAAGCAATCTCTTTTTTTATTGAAGCGGATTGGGAAAATCCTTGAGTAGCTCCTGCTGTCTGAAAGAATAATAAAAAAATTAAAAAATCTTTTGTTTTAAATTTCATGCAAAATGAATGAGTAACAAAAGTAATAGGATTGCGATGGAATTAGAATAAAAAATGAAACCCCGATCTTTAGGATCGGGGTTTCGGAAAACTGGCAGCGACATACTCTCCCACCTTGTAGGGCAGTACCATCTGCGCGGACGGGCTTAACTTCTCTGTTCGAAATGGGAAGAGGTGTACCCCGTCGCTATAGCCACCATGAATCTTAAATATTTTAAAATAACATAATGGAAGGAAACACAAATTAGAAGCGGCGTCCAAAGAAAGACTAAAGAGCAATTAGTATCGCTCGGCTTTGACATTACTGCCTTTACACCTGCGACCTATCAACGTCGTAGTCTTCGACGGCTCTTAAGGAAGATCTCATCTTGAGGCGAGCTTCGCACTTATATGCTTTCAGCGCTTATCTCATCCAGACTTAGCTACCCTGCGCTGCACCTAGGCGGCACAACAGGCACACTAGCGGTCTGTCCAACTCGGTCCTCTCGTACTAGAGTTAGGTCCCCTCAAATCTCCTACGCCCACAACAGATAGGGACCGAACTGTCTCACGACGTTCTGAACCCAGCTCGCGTGCCACTTTAATCGGCGAACAGCCGAACCCTTGGGACCTTCTCCAGCCCCAGGATGTGACGAGC
>Ga0208975_1000043_pt1 | contig 70535 bp, 35 predicted proteins | sample GreLakmeER78MSRF_FD_187700 | JGI IMG/M metagenome (GOLD analysis project Ga0208975, IMG submission 187700) | Freshwater lentic microbial communities from great Laurentian Lakes, MI, USA - Great Lakes metaG ER78MSRF (SPAdes) | ecosystem: Environmental > Aquatic > Freshwater > Lake | place: Great...
TATTATAGGAATTCCTCTTAGCTTTACTCAATTTTAGTAGTTTTTTTTTCAAAAAATTGACAAAGACTAGAAAAATAGTATCATTTAATAAAAAAGATAACTATAAAATCAATAGTAATCTTATTTTAAAAGTTTCAATTATTGGCTTTACTGTTTAACTAATTAATAGTTAAATTTATATTAAAACGGTTCATAAAATATTAGAGTTTATCTAATTTATCTTTAAAAATAACAATTTTGATTTTAACTAGTAGTAAAAATCATTCGTTTTATAATGAGAACAATCCACGTTATTTAAATTTTTAGTTTTAATACATTAATTTAATAATTATTAAAAATTTGTTCAAAAAAACTTTAAAAAAGTTTTAACATAAAAATAAATTATGGGCCAAAAAGTTCATCCTTTAGGATTTCGAGTAGGTATTACAAAACCACACCAAAGTACATGGTTTGCACGTTTTGAAAAATATGGTTATGCAAATGCTATTTTAGAAGATCGTTTAATTCGTGAAAAATTATTAAAATTATTTCCACAATTATTAAATCCTGTAGTAGCAAAAAAAGGTAAAATTGAAGAACCAAATAAACGAACAGCAAAAATTACTGAAATTAAAATTGAACGTGGTTTAATTCCATATGAAATTGCTATTGGTATCTATGCAGGAAATTGCGATTTATTAAAATCAAGTTTAATGAATTTAAAAACTTCTGAAACAATTTTACAAAACTTACAAAAAAATAAACGTTATTTATTAGAGTTACGCTCAAAACTTAGTACAGCAGGTCTTCCTGATTTATTAAGTAAAAAAAATAGTAATACTAGTCAATCAAATGAAGAAAAACGTAATACAAAAAATTTAAAATTAGCTCAAAAACGTTGGCGTAAGCGACAAAGTATTCGAGAACGTTCTCTTGAACGTACATCTGAAAATATTTGTATTGTAAAAAATGGTTCACGATTAGAACGCATTTATAAATTAAAAGCAGCTAGCGGAAATCGTAACAAAAAAGGATTACGTCGTACTCAATCAAGTATGGATAATTTAAAAAATTGGGGTTCAAAAAATAAAAAACGCTTAGCAGATATTTTTGTTTCAAAAATTAATCAATCATTCTTATTACATTTAAAAGAAGAATTAAGATATTGGAATGAAAAAATGATTTTAAGCACAAAAGGAAAAAATGAAGCACCAGTTGGTTACAGCAAAAAATGGAATTTAAACCGTTTAAAAGCATTAAAGAATCAACCTTTATTACGTTTATTAAAATTAGGTAAACAATTACAAACAACCGCTTTAACTCAAATGGAAAAATTAAAAAAAGATTATTTTGAGTTTGGTGCTTTAACAAAAATGCAAACATTTGCTTATTACCAAATGATTCAATTTATTAAAGGTCTAAAACGTTTAATTATTAAATTAAGAAAAGAACAACGCGCTCAAAAACTATTAACATTAACAACAGGGAATAGTGCTCGTATGTCAAAAGCTAATACAGAAAAATTAGAAAAATCAATTTTAGCTTTAACAGAAAAATCATTACGCAAAAAATTAGATAATATTGATGAAGAATGTCGTAAACTGCAATTTATTGACTACTTACAAGATATTGTAAAAAAACATCGTACAGAAAATATTTATTTTTATTTAAGTACAATTGCTGAATCTCGTCAATCATTAAAAAAAATTGGCCAATTTACACGTAATTATTCAAACTTTTTATTTGGTGTAGATCTCAATGCTGTAAAAAAAGATGAAAAAGATACTATTCGTCAACAATTAGAAATGCGAATTTCTAAAATTTTACGCGCAAGTAATCGTAAATCAGAATTTGAAAAAGGATTATCAGATATTTTCTTAGAGCAAATTCAAAAACAAAAACAAATGTATTGTGATAATATTACATTAACACCAAAAATTTCTTTAAAATTCTACTCAGTAAAACAATCTATTTTAGAATCTAAAGCATCAGTTATCGCAGATAATATCGTAGATGATTTAGAAAAACGTAAAGCATTTAGAAGTGTAATTAAACAAGCCAAAGAAAAACTTATGGCTAGTCCAGGTATTAAAGGTGTAAAAATCCAAGTAGGTGGACGTTTAAACGGAGCAGAAATTGCAAGAAGTGAATGGGTACGTTCAGGTCGTGTTCCATTACAAACATTACGTGCAAACATAGACTATGCTTATAAAACAGCAAATACAATTTATGGTATTATTGGGGTTAAAGTATGGATCTATAAAGGTTCAGCTAAATTACCTAAAGCTAGTTCATTAGTACGTTAAATGCTACAAATTTCAAAGCTTTTGACCATAGTACTGCGCTTAACGCGCTAGGCTTTCCTCTTTAGCTAAAGCTAAAGCTCGTAGCCGTTGGCGTTACGCGCACTGCTAACGCCAAGTGTTTCAACTTTTGCGCGTAGCCATTGGAGTTACGCGCAGGAGCTTTACTTTTTCAATTTACCTAGGGCTTCTTATATTATTAAGCTTTAGCTAATATTTATAATAATTTTTTAAGCTTTAGGGTTTTAAAGGACCCTACAGATTAACTTTACTAAATAAAAAAATTCTGAGATGCTATTCATTATAACTTCTAAAAGGTAGGCTTTAAAAAGCTTTACTCTTTTAAGCAAAAACTAAGAAATGTATTGAATTAAAAATAAATAAACAATCTATAAATTATCCACTCAAAAAAATTAAAATTCGAATTTGATTTTTACAGCATTTTTAAAAAGAAATTTGCTGTAACTTTTAAAATAAAAAAAGTCCTAAAATAATGAATCATAACTATTCTTTTAATTGGTTGAATAAATCAAAAACTTCTTCATTTAGGATATTCGCAGTTACAAACGAAAAAGAAATTAATGAAGAAAAATTTCTAAATCTTTGTTTCGATAAAAGTCGTATTAAATTATTTGTTTCTTGGTTTTTAAGAAAATATGGCGAACAAAAAACAATTAAATTATTAGATGAATTAAAACTTGTTGGCTTTTCTTATGCAACAAAAGCCGGAACATCTATTGGAATTGATGATTTATGTATTCCCCCTCGCAAATCTGAATTACTGGGTGAATCAGAAAAATTAGTAGCTTATACACGAGGTCAATATCAACGAGGTGATATTACTGCAGTTGAAAAATTTCAACGTATGATTGATTCATGGCACCAAACAAGTGAAACTTTAAAAAATGATGTAGTTGCAAATTTTGAGCGTACAGATAAGTTAAATCCTGTATATATGATGGCCTTTTCAGGTGCGCGAGGAAACTTATCCCAAGTTCGTCAATTAGTCGGAATGCGCGGATTAATGTCAGATCCAAATGGTCAAATTATTGATTTCCCAATCCGTAGCAATTTTAGAGAAGGTTTAACTTTAACAGAATATATTATTTCAAGTTACGGTGCGCGTAAGGGTATTGTAGACACTGCACTTCGTACAGCAAATGCTGGTTATTTAACTCGTCGATTAGTCGATGTTGCTCAACATATTATTGTTTCAAATTTTGACTGTGGAACTAAACGTGGGCTTGTAGTTCGTGAGATGAAAGAAGGACTAAAAACAATATATTCTTTAGACAATCGTTTACTTGGTCGTGTTTTAGCCATGGATATAAAAATTGGCAATACAATTCTCGCAAGTCGAAATACTGAAATATCTGCGCCCTTAGCGCAGGTAATTGCAAAAAATCAAAAAAAAGTTTTTATTCGTTCCCCATTAACGTGTGAAACTCGTAAATCAGTTTGTCAACTTTGCTATGGGTGGACTTTAGGCCAAGGTGCTTTAGTAGCAATTGGAGAAGCTGTCGGAATTATTGCTGCACAATCGATTGGTGAACCAGGAACACAATTAACAATGCGTACTTTTCATACTGGTGGTGTTTTTTCTGGAGATTTAACAGACGAAGTTATTGCAACAGAAGAAGGAATTGTAACTTATTCAAACTCTATTCCGGGAATGCTAATTCGTACTGCTCAAGGTAAAATTGCGTTTTTTACAAAAGGCGAGGGTGAATTATATTTTGCTGGCCAAACCCAAAATAAAAAATATAAACTACCACCCTTTAGTATGTTATATTCACGTCAGAACCAACGTGTTTTTAAAAAAGATTTAATTGCACAAATTTCAACCGTTTTACAACAAAATAAACAACGTGATGATGCCGAACAAAAAATTTATTCAGATTTAGAAGGAGCTTTTTATAATGGCCATATCGATTTAGTTGAAAAATTTAATGAATATAGAGATCCTTCTTTTGAATCCGAGGATTGGGGTTTTGTCTGGATTCTTTCCGGGAAAATTTATCAGCATCCCCTGCCGATTTCTTTAGCAGTTAAAAGTGGTGATTATTTAACTCCTTTGGCAAGAACAAGTCAAATCAATTGGCAAATATCTCGCCCGGGAATTCTTGATATTGAAAATTTACTAAAAGAAAAATCATTTTTTAAAATACCAAAAGATAACAACACGTCACCCGCTGAACAAAAAAGTCTTAATATTGAAACGTCAGTTTTTTCGATGGCATTAAAATCAATAAATTATAAATCCGTTGGTTATGTTCTCTCAGCGTCTAATGTGCATTACTATGGTAAAAAAAAAGATCACTTTTTTTTAGAAACATCATTACTCAATAATGATTCTACAATTCGTACAAATGAAAAAACTTATCCAACATTTTTTAATAGTGACGAATGGCGCCAAGATCCATCAGTATTTGTCCAATGGTTTCCAAAAGAGACACATCTCCAAACAGGGGGTTTATTTGAAGTAAACATGTTGCGATATAGTGATGAAAACACAAAACAAAATAAATTTAATATTAGTCGTAATGACAGTAGCTTAACATTTAAGGAAAACAGTGAGACGTTTAGTCTTAAAATTAATAAAGTGTTAGCTCAAAACGGAATTAATACAGCTAAACAATTAAGTATTTTACCAAATTTAAATCCATTTAAAACAAAAACTAAGGCACAATTTCCAAATGAATTACAAACTCTTTATTGTAATATTGGATATATTCCTCAAGAGTGGCAAACTATTAAAACTCTTTTTTTAAAATCTTCAAAAAAGCAATTAGTAGCAAAACTAAATAAAACTAGTAAAGCAACTTTACAATTGTCTCATAGTAAAATTTGGAAAAAATGGGTGGAACATTTTGAACAAACTACAAATTCAAATTGGTATTCTCAAATTGCGATTTCTTACGTAAATTCGCAAGGTAAAAAAACACAACAAAATTTTTCAGCAAAAACGCAATCTTATTGGTTACGCAAAACTCAAGTTAAAGTAATTTCATCATTCGAAAATATACAATTTTTTTCTCCAGACGAAATAAATCGAGTTTCTAACTCTAAACTTTTCGATGGTGAAACTCTTAATTTCGTAATGCAAACTGAAATGCTTTTTACAAGTTTAGTAAACAGTTTCACTGAAATGCCAAACTTTAAAAAAGCAAGTCGCGAAAATAGTTTAACTTTAAAATTACACAAAAAATTAATTGGTGCTAAAGTGGGAGCTAATTCACTCAGTGAAAAATTAAACGCATCAGAGAAAAAGGGAAATTTTAATAATGTAACACTTGATAAAATCTTTTATTCTTTTTTTGTGACACGTTCGATTTCTTCAACTAAATTAAGCTTAAACTTTAAAATAAATAGACTAGGCTCTCAACCATTAAATTTAACAAAGGTAAATAAAATTGAAACGCAGGATACGAATTTGACAATGTATAAAGGCTGGGTCTATAAAACATTTTTACCAAAAGATATCTTATATTTTACTAATAAAAAGCTAGAAAAAGGTAAACATGGACTTAATAATCTTATTTTTGATTCACATAGCATTTATATACGAACGTTAACTTGTAACTCGTTGATAACAGAAGCACCAACTATGAATTTTATTACTTCTTCTATTAAGTTTTCTGAAATAAATAATGGGAATTCTTTAAACGAAAACCATAAAAAACCATCAGAATTACAATGGATTAAAAATAAGAAGAGTCGTTTCTATTTTTCTAATATGGTTGAAAAAAACCAAAATAATACAGTATTATGGTTATTTGAAAAAATTGAAGAAAAAAATATGGAATTTGGATTAGTTAATAAACGTGCACTTTACAAAAAACATATTGAAAATATACGTTTAAACCAATTAGATAAGTCTCTTACTATGTATCAAAACTATCATTCACTTGTCTTAAATAAACAAAAAGCCAATTCTTTTTTATGTTCTCAAGTGGCAGAACCGAGTATTCAGCCAAATCAAGTGTTTGAAATTCCTTTTAAAATTTGCACAAAAAATCTAAAATATTCTCAATTACTCGCTACAATTCATAACCAAGAGAAAGACGGGCCAATTTTAGCCAATAGTATGGAACAATTACAGCCAAGCAGCCTGTTAAAAAAAGTAAATAATTTTGGCGTTAGCATTGCGCATAACGCCAACGGCTCCGCGCTTGAAAAAAATACAAAAAGCTTTTTTGTTTTTAAAAAAGCATTTAATTTCTCGTATTTTTTATTAGGTATTACTACTTTTGACCGTTTTCAATTTGAGCGCTCACTCCCAAAAGTTTCTTTAAATTTGAGCAATGGTAGTGGACAATGGCAATTAAGAAAAAAAATTGGTAAACAAGAACTTCAAAATATAAATTATTATCCTTTAGAAAAATTTGTCAATACTTTAAATTCTATTAAAAAACTTGGTCAAATGAACTTTGATATCCGAAATAAGGTCGATAGAGGTTTTACATCAGTGGAAATTCCAACGCTAAGTTCAATTTTATTATCGGTGGAGAACAATAAACAAGTTTTTCCTATGTTATTTAGTAATGAATTTTTACACGTCCCATATTTGTCACTTTCAACGGTTGAAAAACGAAACTATTTTTTAGATTCATCAAAAAATGCGCGTTATTTAAAAAATAGTTTTGTTTTTCAAAGAAATTATCAAATTTTCTCTACTCAACCTTTTGCAAAAACTGCTTTTTTAAGTCCACTCTTTGGTGAGGTTTTAGATGTACCTCAATATAGCTGGTCAAATATGGTCAATAAAAACCGTTTTTTAATTTTACGTAAAACCGATATGAGTAGTTTTGCCGTGAATTTATTAAAACCATTGTATGACAAACCTTTTCCAATTATTTACAATCCAAGTGCTCTAGTGAAATATCAAGGCAAAATTTACCAGGTAACTGGAGTTAAAATTAGTCAATTAGAACAACAAGCAAAAATGCGTTTAGGTGAATTTTTTGTTTATGGAGATATTTTAAATGCTGGTATTGCAATACCAAAATCTGGGCAAATCGTTCATTTAAATAAAAATAAAATTACGATTCGTAAAGGTCAGCCTCTTTTTCTATCACCAAAAGCAATTTTAAATCATTATAGTGGTGATTTTGTTAAAAAAGGACAATCAATTATTACATTACCATATGAACGTTTAAAAACAGGTGATATTGTACAAGGTATTCCTAAAGTTGAACAATTTTTTGAAGCTCGTACTACAAAAGCTGGAAAACTATTTAGAGATAGTATTCCTAACTTACTAAAAGGATTATTTAAACATTATCGTCGAAAATTACCAATTCAAAAAGCTGTACGTCAAAGTTTTTATAAAATTCAACAAATTCTAGTAGACGGAGTTCAGCGTGTCTATCGTTCACAAGGAGTAAGTATTGCTGACAAACATATTGAAGTTATTGTTAGACAGATGACGGCTAAAGTAAAGATTCTAAAAGGTGGCCAAACAGGGTTTTTTCCTGGCGAAATCCTTGATTTAGAGTTTGTTGAAGATATTAATAAATTTCTTTTAAGAAAAATTACTTATGAACCATTAATTCTTGGAATTACACGCGCTTCATTAGAAGCTGATAGTTTTTTAGCTGCTGCGAGTTTTCAGCAAACCACAAAAATGTTAAGTCGTGCGGCATTATATGGTAAAAAAGATTTTCTACGTGGATTAAAAGAAAATGTTATTTTAGGCAATTTAATTCCAGCTGGTACAGGATATCTAGTTCAAGCAGAAGATTTAGAAAGACGAAACTAATTTATTAGCTAATGGTTTACTTTGAAAACTTAAACCATTAGCTAATAAATTAATTCAACTTTATTTATTTGTTTTAATTTGTTATATTTAATAATAGAAAAATAAAAAAAAATTATTTTTTATGCTTAAGATTTTGTTAAATTACCGTATTATTGGTTTAGATTTGATAACTTGGCTTTAGCTAAGGGGTAAAGCCAATGGTTTTACCCTTGGTGAAACTACGAGCAAAGCTTTTGACTCTAGTACTGCGCGTTACGCACAGGAGCTTTACTCTTTAGCTAAAGCTCAAGAGTTTCACCAACAGTTGAAACTCCTTGCAAAAAAAAGTTTAGACTTATTTTTTGTAAGTCAGCTCGTTTAGAGCTCCGATTTAAATTTTATTATCCGAATCGAGAACTACGATAATCACACAATAATTACAAACTACCTGGAATAAAGCCAAAAGCTTTAGTCTTGATGTAGTGTAGAACTATATTGTTTTCTTTAGGAGGTCCTACCCAGTGGAAACTCTCTTTAACGGAACATTAACAGTAGGTGGTCGCGACCAAGAAACTACAGGGTTTGCTTGGTGGGCAGGAAATGCTCGACTAATTAACCTTTCTGGTAAATTATTAGGTGCTCACGTAGCACACGCTGGTTTAATTGTATTCTGGGCAGGTGCTATGAACTTATTTGAAGTAGCACACTTCGTTCCAGAAAAACCAATGTATGAACAAGGTTTAATTTTATTACCACACATCGCAACATTAGGTTATGGTGTAGGTCCTGGTGGTGAAATTATTGATACATTCCCGTACTTTGTATCAGGCGTTCTTCATTTAATTTCTTCAGCTGTTTTAGGTTTTGGTGGTGTTTATCACTCACTAATTGGACCTGAAACATTAGAAGAATCTTTCCCGTTCTTTGGTTACGTTTGGAAAGACAAAAATAAAATGACTAACATTTTAGGTTACCACTTAATCATGTTAGGTTTAGGCGCATGGTTATTAGTTCTAAAAGCTATGTATTTTGGTGGTGTATACGATACTTGGGCTCCTGGTGGAGGCGACGTACGTATTATCACTAATCCAACAACAAACGCTGGTATTATTTTTGGTTATCTATTAAAATCACCATTCGGTGGTGACGGTTGGATTGTTAGTGTAGATAACATGGAAGATATTATTGGTGGACATATTTGGATTGGTACATTATGTCTTTTAGGTGGCGTTTGGCATATTTTTACAACACCATGGCCATGGGCACGTCGTGCATTTGTATGGTCAGGTGAAGCATACCTTTCTTACAGTTTAGGTGCTATTGCTGCAATGGGCTTCATCGCTTGTTGTATGTCTTGGTTTAACAACACTGCTTACCCAAGTGAATTCTTCGGTCCTACTGGTCCTGAAGCTTCACAATCACAAGCATTTACATTCTTAGTACGTGACCAACGTTTAGGGGCTAACGTAGCTTCTGCTCAAGGTCCAACTGGATTAGGTAAATATTTAATGCGTTCACCTACAGGTGAAATCATTTTTGGTGGTGAAACAATGCGTTTCTGGGATTTCCGTGGTCCTTGGTTAGAACCATTACGTGGACCAAACGGTTTAGATTTAAACAAATTAAAAAATGACATTCAACCATGGCAAGAACGCCGTGCTGCTGAATACATGACACATGCTCCTTTAGGGTCTTTAAACTCTGTAGGTGGTGTTGCTACTGAAATTAACAGTGTTAACTTCGTTAGTCCACGTTCATGGTTAGCTTGTTCACACTTCGTTTTAGGTTTCTTCTTCTTTGTAGGTCACTTATGGCACGCTGGTCGTGCTCGTGCTGCTGCAGCTGGTTTCGAAAAAGGTATTGACCGTTTAGATGAACCTGCACTTTCTATGCGTCCATTAGACTAATTCAAACAAATTAATTGATATTAATTGATAATTTGTCTTTATTTTAAAAGGCTCATAAAATAATAAAAGTATAATTCTGATACTTCGTGAAACTACGAATAAAGTCAAAAGCTTTGTTCTTTGTGAAACAATAAGTGTCAGAATTATACTTTCGAAAACCGAAAGTAAAGCTTTTGACGATAGGACTGCGCGTTACGGGCTAGGCTTTGCTCATAGTTTCGCCAAAAAACTTATCTTAAAAAAAAACACAGAATATTGCCTTGATTATTATCATTAATAAAACAAGGAGTTTTACTATTGACATCTTAAACTAAAAACAATATACTCAGTATTTAAAGAAAATATGTCTAAAATATTAAACACCAATCTACAAATCTCGCAGGATAGAGCAGTCTGGTAGCTCGTGGGGCTCATAACCCTAAGGTCACAGGTTCGAATCCTGTTCCTGCTAATCTAATCTTTTTTTATTTATTATTTAAAGTTATCGTTTTAAACTATTCTAGTATTCTAGAATCATGACTTTCACCTAATAGTAAAACTCTTAGTTGCACCATGAGAAAATCCAATGACCATAGCATTGCGCGTAACGCGCAATGCTACCGCCAAGAGCAAAGCTTTTGGCTTTGCTCTTCTGCTAAAGCCAAGAGTTTCACTATTGGTGAAACTCGTAGTTTCACCAAGAGCAAAGCTTTTGAGCTTTACTCTTTAGCTAAAGCTCAAGAGCAAAGCTTTTGACTCCAGTACTGCGCGTTACGCGCAGGAGCTTTACTCTTTAGCTAAAGCTCAAGAGTTTCAACTTTTGGTGAAACTCGTAGTTTCACCAAGAGCAAAGCTTTTGACGATAGGACTGCGCGTTACGCGCTAGGCTTTGCTCTTCTGCTAAAGCCAAGAGTTTCACTATTGGTGAAACTCTTAGTTTCACCAAGAGCAAAACTTTTGTTTTACTAGTAATTAAATCATTAGTCTAATATAAATTTTACTTTAACTTTGAGCTTGAGTATCTAAGCCAGAATTCATACGTTCACGACTTTCAAGTAAACGTTGTTGTTGTGTATCATGATAATCCCAAACTTTACTTGTCATTTCAATAATATCATGCATAACTTCATTTGTAGCAATTTCATCCGCTAATCCATAATGAATTGTCTCAGTAGCCGTTAAATAAAAATCACGATCTAAATCGCGTAAAATTTTATGACGTGGTCGATAAGTTGATAATGAATAAATTTCTGCTACATCTAAACGAATTTTCATAATTTCTTGACTATCAATCCAAATATCTGATGCTTGACCGCTTAACCCAGATTCGGGTTGGTGAATCATAACGTGACAACCTTCTGTTACATAACGTTCACCAATTGTTCCTCCAGCAAGTGCAAGTGAGGCTGCTGAAGCTGCAACGCCTAAAGCAAGTGTTAAAGAACCAGCTTTAATAAATTGTAAAGCATCATGAACAGTAATCCCATTTCCAACTGAACCACCAAAAGAGTTAATAATCATAAATACTTTTTTTGATTCTTCATCTTGAAGAGCGCGTTCTGTTTGTTTACGATAATAGTCACGTAATTCCATTGAATTAGGATCAAAATTATTTGTTTCTAAATAATTTGCAGCTTTTGCTTGCCCTGCTTGACCAAACTTACCTACACCTGATTTTGAACGACTAAAAGGTAATTGTTCAGTTGTATAATCACGACGAAGTTTTCTTTGAGCTAGTGCTTTTTCAGCCGAACTTGAGCCTAGTGTTTGATCATTTAATGATTCAAAGAAATTCTGTTCTGCCATTTTTGAAGTTAAGTATTGAATTGTGTTTGATTTAGAATTTTTTTTCCCTAAACGTTGAGAATGAAATAATTTTAATTGATTCTCTAACTGAGCTTTAGCATTTCCATCAAGTTGAACATCTTCTAAATTTGGTGTTGCAAAATTTGATAAAAAACGGAAAGGTGAATAAATCTCTAAAGGTTTTGAAGGATCTACATTTTGATCAAAAGCTTGTGGATTAAAATTTGAGTTTGTCGTGTTCTTAAAACTTTTCATAAAATTAGTAAACTGTGCTGGTGTTCCAAAATTTTGATTTGAATCATAAAGCATATTTGAACCATTATTTGTAAAATCACGAGCTAAAATTTCTGATAAATAAAAAAGATAAGGTTCTTCTGAATAATCCCCAAACTGTGTATTCCAGTTTAACCATTCTAACGTCATTTTTTGTAATGTATAACGCTCTAACATATCATTTTCATCAATTCCTAAATCATCTTCTGCTAACATTAAATCTTCGATATTGCGAGTTCCCATACGAGTTTGAGCAACAGGACTTCCGCCTTCAGGACGCGAAGCTGTAGAAACTTTTGGACTACTTTTTGAAAATAATCCACTCTTTTCCATTTCTTTTTTTTCCATTTCCTTTGAACGATCTTCCATATGGATATTAATTAATAACCCACAAATTTGATTACATAATTCATCATCTAAATATTGCATTAAAAAGACCATACGTCGGCGGAAAATAAAGTTATAAATATCCGTCCATTGAGCTGGTAATTCTTCTCCCCAACAATAAATAATTCTTGGTACACCAATCGGCATAATTTTTTCTTTCTTAATTTTCTTACATAATTATTTTATCCTGACTGAGTCATTAAATTCTCAATTGATTTAAAATATTTTCTACTGTAAAAATTTCCTAACAAAAACAAATCAATAACTTAAACGTTCATTCTAAAAAATAGCTTTTTATTTTTTACTTATTTATTATTTAATAAAAACCAATTATAAAAAGGTTAATTCTTACTTATTAATCATTATATCATATTATTCGAATTCTTTCAGTTTAATTTTTCGCAAAAGACAAACTGATCAGTAATTGCCCTCGGTCGGATTTGAACCGACACACCTCTCGGTACTGGTTCCTAAGACCAGCGTGTCTACCGTTCCACCACGAAGGCTTTAATTTTAATAATTTCTATTTCTTTATTAGAAAACTAACTTTTTAAAGACTATTTGATTATTTTATTTTATAGATTTGAATTTTAGCATAAATAATAAAATAATTCAATAGATCACCTATTCTTAAAAAGATAGTTTCACCAAGAGCAAAGCTTTTGACGATAGTACTGCGCGTTACGCGCTAGGCTTTGCTCTTCTGCTAAAGCCAAGAGTTTCACTATTGGTGAAACTCGTAGTTTCACCAAGAGCAAAGCCCAGAGAACAAACTAGCATTGCGCATTATGCGCAATGCTAAAATAATAAAGCGACTCGGCGTTATACGCAATGAGCAAAGCTTTTGCTAAAGTTTAATTTTTAAAGTGGTCCTGAAATACCTTGTTTACGAATCATTAAGAAATGCATTAACATAAATACAGCAGTTAATAAAGGTAAAACAAAAGTGTGAAGACTATAGAAACGTGTTAATGTTGGTTGACCAACACCTACACCGCCTCGTAATAATTCAACTAAACTTGATCCAACAACTGGAATTGCTTCTGGTACACCTGTTACGATTTTAACCGCCCAGTAACCAATTTGGTCGTAAGGAAGTGAATATCCTGTTACACCGAAAGATACAGTACAAACAGCCATAATAACACCGCTTACCCAAGTTAATTCACGTGGTTTTTTGAAACCACCTGTTAAGTATACACGGAATACGTGTAATACCATCATTAGAACCATCATACTTGCTGACCAACGGTGAATTGAACGAATTAACCATCCAAAGTTAACGTCTGTCATAATGTATTGAACTGAAGCGAATGCTTCAGCTACTGTAGGACGATAATAAAATGTCATTGCAAATCCTGTTGCAACTTGAACTAAGAAACATGTAAATGTAATACCACCAATACAATAAAAAATGTTAACGTGAGGCGGAACATATTTACTTGAAATATCATCGGCAATCGATTGAATTTCTAAACGTTCTTCGAACCAGTCATAAATTTTACTCATGAAAATTTCTCCTATACGTGATTAAAAAATGAAAATGACCATTAGGCTAAAAAGTGATTATTAATAGGATATTAATAATAAAAATAAAAAAACTTTAACGGCTGGCGTTAGCAGAGATAGGGAATAAATTAAATTATCTAAAGAATCCTTTTTCTTTGCTTACAAATGGTAATAATCCCATAATACGAGCACTTTTAATTGTTTTTGCAACATAACGTTGTTGTTTTGCTGTTAAACGTGTTTGACGACGAGGTAAAATTTTTCCACCTAAACCAATATAACGTTGTAATAAACCACAATGTTTATAATCAATAATACGACGATTATAGATTGCTTTTTCTGGTTTATCTTTCAATAATACAACTAAAGATTTTGGCGGAATAATTGGTTTGATCGGTTTTTTTAATTGTTTTTGATCGCCTTTACGTTTTTTTTGACGACGAAGGCGGGCTAATAATTGAGTAACAGATAAAACACGACGACTTGTACGTCTAGAATTGATTTTTGAATTACGTGAATTCGTTTTTTTTGTAGTATTTAATTTTGCCATAAATGAGAAAGAAAAATGTATTGAAAAAAGTCTATTTAAAAATTTTTGACTTAAAAAATTTGATTAATACAGAAAAGGAATAATTAAATTAAGTTTGCTTAATTTATTATTATAAATTAGCTAAAGAGCAAAGCCTAGCGCGTAACGCGCAGTACTATCGTCATTAGTTTTGAAGAAAATCTAACCGCCTAATGTATTTTATAAAAAAATTAAAAAGCGGTTAGACAAAAGAATAACTATTTAAAACAATTTTACAGCAAAGGTAAACCTTTTACTTATAAAAAATTTCGTTTAAAAATTATTTAAGAGAAGCTGCTTTTGAAAGTACTTCATTAATATTTCCTACTAAATAGAATGCTTGTTCTGGTAAATCATCTAAATCACCAGCAAGAATTTTGTTAAATCCTTCAATTGTTTCAGCTAAACTTACATATTTACCTGGAGAACCAGTAAATACTTCAGCAACGAAGAATGGTTGAGATAAGAAACGTTCAATTTTACGAGCACGAGCAACAACTAATCTATCTTCTTCAGATAATTCGTCTAAACCTAAAATTGCAATAATATCTTGTAACTCTTTGTAGCGTTGAAGCGTACGTTTTACACTTTGAGCACCTTGGTAATGTTTGTCTCCAACAATCCATGGTTGAAGCATTGTAGATGTTGAATCTAATGGATCTACCGCTGGATAAATACCTTTAGCAGCTAAGTTACGTGAAAGTACTGTTGTTGCATCTAAGTGAGCAAATGTTGTTGCAGGAGCAGGGTCAGTTAAGTCATCAGCAGGTACATAAACAGCTTGGATTGAAGTGATTGATCCATCTTTTGTTGACGTAATACGTTCTTGTAAAGTTCCCATTTCTGTAGCTAATGTTGGTTGGTAACCTACAGCTGAAGGCATACGCCCTAATAATGCAGATACTTCTGCACCAGCTTGTACGAAACGGAAAATATTATCAATAAAGAATAATACGTCTTGTTTGTTAATATCACGGAAATATTCAGCCATTGTTAATGCTGTTAAAGCAACACGCATACGAGCCCCAGGCGGTTCGTTCATTTGACCATATACTAATGCTACTTTTGAATCTGATAAACTTTTTTCTACAATTACACCAGATTCTTTCATTTCTGTATAAAGGTCATTTCCTTCACGTGTACGTTCTCCTACACCAGCAAATACTGATACACCACCGTGTGCTTTCGCAATATTATTAATAAGTTCCATAATTAGAACAGTTTTACCTACACCAGCTCCACCGAATAATCCGATTTTACCACCACGGCGGTAAGGAGCTAATAAGTCAACTACTTTAATTCCAGTTTCAAAAATAGATAAACGTGTATCTAAATCAACGAATGCTGGAGATTTACGGTGAATTGGTAATGTTTCTTTCACTTCAACTGGACCCATATTATCTACAGGTTCACCTAATACGTTAAAAATACGACCTAATGTTACTTTACCTACAGGAACGCTTAAAGATTTTCCAGTATCAACAACATCCATACCACGCATTAAACCCTCTGTAGGGTTCATAGAAACTGCGCGGATACAACTGTCACCTAAAAGTTGTTGAACTTCACAAGTTACAGAAAGTTCTAGACCTGAAGCGTTTTTAGCACGAATTGTTAATGCGTTATAAATGTTTGGTACTTTTCCTTTAGGGAAAACAATATCTAAAACAGGACCAATAATTTGTACAACACGGCCAAAATTTTTTGTTTCAATAGAATCGCTCATAAAGTGCTATGAAAGCTCATTTCAAAAGAAATTTTAATATTACTTAATTACTGATTTTTTCCAAGGGTAAAACCATTGGCTTTACCCTTTAGCTAAAGCCAAGCGCGGGGCTGTTGGCGTTAAATCAAGCCAAAATTGTTATTGCAAAAGAACGTTTTAATCCTCTAATTTTTAACAATTGTTATTTTCAGAATTGTTGCAATTTTTAAAAGTTATTTATTTCTTTTTAAATTGCATAGAAAAAACAAACACTTACTTATAAGAATAAAGAATCAATCTTTTGGATTTAGCAAAAGAGCAAAGCCTAGCGAGTACTATCGTCAAACTCGTTGCTCTTGGTGAAACTACGAGTTTCACCAATAGTGAAACTCTTGGCTTTAGCAGAAGAGTAAAGCCTAGCGCGTAACGCGCAGTACTATCGTCAAAAGCTTTGCTCTTGGTGAAATTCTCTCTAAAGATACTTTGAGACTAACCTAACTAGAGTTTTTAATGGTAAATTTTAGAATAGTATTAATAACCTTAATAGTTAAAATTCTACTTTTATTACCTACTTAATAATTATTATAAAAAAACCTTACCTTACTTTCTACCGCTAATCAATTTAAAAATCTTAGATATATTATTTATGTTTTTTTTAGTTAATAACAATAGCGAAAGCCAAAAGTTGAAACTCTTGGCTTTCGCTATTGTTATTAACTAATTATAAAGACTACTTCTTTATTTGTCTATATAAATTAACGTTTTGATTTTTTATCAGCTTTAACGTGTCCACGGTAAGTACGTGTTGGTGAAAATTCTCCAAGTTTATGACCTACCATTTGATCGGTAATAAAAACTGGAATATGCTCACGACCATTATGAACACCAATGGTGTGGCCAATCATAATCGGAACGATTGTCGAAGAACGTGACCAACTTGGAATTACTTTTCTTTGAGGTTCGCGATTCATTTTTTCGATTTTCTTTAATAAACTATCTGCAACAAAAGGCCCTTTTTTTAACGAACGTGCCATAAGAACTTGTTCCTTCTTTTTTAAATTTTGGAATTTTTAAATTCATAGAGAACCTTTTTTACTGAAACTTGGCTTTAGCCAAGTTTCAGTAAAAAAGATAAAAGTTCTATTTATTTATCAAAAATTGGTACTGATATGTTTTAATTTTACATAAAAATTAGTTGGAAATAAACTATTTCTACAAATCAGTCAACATTGAACTTAATGTATATAAGCTGTTATTTAATTATTTGCGACGACGAATAATTAATTGCGTGCTATATTTTTTAGATTTACGCGTTTTTTGACCTAAGGCTGGACGCCCCCAAGGTGTTACAGGACGGCTACGACCAATTGGCGAACGCCCTTCACCACCACCATGTGGGTGATCTACCGGGTTCATTACAGATCCACGTACTGTTGGACGTCGGCCTAACCAACGTTGACGACCAGCTTTTCCAATTGTTAAATTAGCAATTTCTAAATTTCCAACTTGGCCGATTGTTGCCCAACAATTATTTGAAACAAGACGAATTTCTTTTGACGGTAAACGTAATGTTACAAATGTTCCTTCTTTGGCTAAAATTTCTAAAATTGCTCCTGCTGAACGGCCTAATTGACCACCCGAACCAGGTTGAAATTCTACGTTGTGTACTTGCGAACCTAAAGGAATATTACGAAGTGGTAATGAATTTCCAATTAAAATTGGAGCATTTAGATCAGAAATAATTGTATCGCCAACGCCTAATCCTTTTGGTTGAAGAATGTAACGTTTTTCACCATCATTATATCGAATTAATGCAATACGTGCATTACGGTTTGGGTCATATTCAATACTAATTACTTGGCCTGGAATTCCAATTTTATCGCGTCGAAAATCGATTTGGCGATATAAACGTTTATGCCCACCACCACGATGGCGACATGTAATAACACCACGGTTATTACGTCCTTTTGCACGCATGATCCAAAAAGATAAAGATTTTTCAGGGCGTGATTCTGTAATTTCATTAAAGTCCGAAACAGAACGATGACGCGTACTTGGTGTAAATCCTCGTAAAAAACGAATACCCATATTATTTAAATTAATAATTTCTTTCTATTTTATTTGAGACAATAAAATTTTTTATAAAGCTTGGCGAAACTAAGAGCAAAGCTGTTGACTTTAGTACTGCGCGTAAGGCGCAGTACTATTCTCAAAAGCCAGAGTAATTTTCAAACCACTAATCAATAACTTTTAAAAAGAAAGAATCCTGTGCTAATTTTGAACAGGTTTTTAATTATTGAGAAGCTTTAAACAAATCTATTAAATCAAAAATTTTGCTTTTGGCGTTACTCGCAATTCTAATAGCAAAAATAGTTCAAATTCAATTTAGACACTTGTTAAACGGATTGATTGACCTTCTTGTAAAGTAACAATCACTCGTTTGTATTGGGGTCTATATCCATTTTTTGCTCCAACGCGAATTCGTCTACGTGGAGGAATTTGAGTATTAATACCAATAATTGTAACTTCAAATAGACTTTCAAAAAGTTTTTTAATTTGAGTTTTTGTTAAACGAAGATCAACATCAAAAGTATATTGACGATTTTTAAATAGCCCAATGTAAGATTTTTCTGTAATTACAGGATATTTAATTAAATCTAAATGCATTTTTGTGGCTAAAAAATTGCTTGTTAGAACTGTTTCCCATTGTTGGGTTTCTGCAGTTTTTGCTAAATTCATAAAATATGTTTTATTTTTTTTTATTTTTATTAATCAGATTGACTTCCATTTCTTCGCTTTAACAAAAGGGTAAAACTAATGAAAACTATAAATTGGAATAATCCAACAAAATACTAAATAACTGAACAACCTAAAAAGTTTTTAAATTGTCAGAAATTAAAGCTTTTTAAAGCTTTTGAGAGTTTCTTTATTATTTATTATAAGAGATATTAGGATTTAAAACAAGACAGGTTATGAAAACTTGAGGTTACTAATTAGTAAGTTTAAACTTTTGAAACAGATGATTCTTAGTTTTTAATTAATACTAAATTTCAAATTTAGTATTAATTAAAAACTAAGAATCATTAAATATGAAAAGTATTCGTATAGTAAGTTTGATTATTAAAATTTTTCTTTTTTAATTTTACTTTTTTTTTAATTCAATTTCAATAAAAAAGAAAATATATTTATAAATCCTATTAATATTAGATTTTTAAATTACTAATGAAAAATCAGTCTAATATTTCTACCCTTTCTAATAAAACTCAAGAGGATATTAATTCACCGTAAATAGATTTATCGAACTTAAAACTTCGCCAAATGTTGTATGGCTAAAACTCCAAAAACATTTTTTGAGATTGAGTAGGTTTAATGTTCTTAACTTTTAAGAAAGTTCCAAAACTTTCTTAATTGAATTTTAAAGGGAATCGATTTTAATTATAAAAATTATAGGTTTAACAAAATTTTACGTTTTTTACCCTTTTTTATATTGGTAATAACAATTAAATGTTTAGTTAACATTTAACTTGATTAAAAACCAAAAACTTATTTATTTTGATTTAAACTGCTAATTTTAAATAAAAAGTTTTAAAAAATGTTTTATTAGTTTTAAATGATTCTGAACTAAACAGTAAAGAAAAGCGAGAAATCATTCAAGGCGTTATTTTTATTTTTTACAAATCTAAGACGTTTATTTCACTAATCAAAAGCTTTTGACGAGAGTACTCAGTCTCACCTGCTGGGGTTTAGTTTTTCGCAGATCTCAACCCTATAATTATGAAATTGATTTAAATAAAAATTTTTCTGCCAAAGGGTCGCACTTGGAACAGCCATAAAAAATTCTGAGGAAAATAATTCGCTTAAATTTTAAAAGCAAAAAAAATAAATACAAGGAGCAAAGCTGTCGACTCTAGTACTGCGCGTAACGCGCAGGAGCTGTACTCTTTAGCTAAAGCTCCGGAGCAAAGCTTTTCACGACAATATTGCTCTTCCGCTAAAAGCAAGAATTTCAACTGTTGGAAATTTTACTCCTAAAAGTTACGGTCTATTTTTACGAATCATAGAGCTATTCGTCTTCTAAAATTAAACACTATAAAAAATAGGTTTATTTTTATTTTTCAAAAGTTTTAAGTTGTGCTAGACATTCTCAAAAAGAAAAATAATAAAAGTTGAATTGTTAAAAAATACCTATTATTTAAAAAGGAAAGGTAGCTCAATTACAAGGAAATAATTTTGCCAGCATAAAACTATTTTTAGTTAATTATAGCATATTGGTTAAATATTAAAAAAGTTGGGACTTTAAATCAGTGTAACTCGTTAAAACCCAAAGTCTCAAAATGGAGTGAAGCTTTTTTTATATTTTCTCCCCAGGTAGGATTTGAACCTACGACCAATCGGTTAACAGCCGATCGCTCTACCACTGAGCTACTGAAGATTTTTATTGTTTTATTATACCTTTTGTTTCAAAAAAATGCAATTTTTCTTTAACTAAAGGCTGAACCTATGTAATAAACGGAAAAGAAATTCTCTATTATCTAGAATTAAATTCGTTTTCCGTTTATTACAGATGTCTGTAAAAAGTACCAAATTTTAATTAAAGAAAATTTACTACTCTAAGAACACAGAAAAATTAGATTAGTTTTACACCACGTAATAAACCTAAGTAGATACTTAATGTTAAAACTAAGGCACCCACAAGTAATACAATATAACTAGTAACTGTTACCATAAATAGTTTTTGGATTCATTTTTTCAGATTTTTGCATAAAACTAGAAAAAATTTTATAGTTTTGGCTCTATCCTATTTTCAGCTTTGTTTTAGGCAAATTTATTAAGGAGAGTCTAATCAGCAAAAATCGCAATGCTAAATATGGGGAAAATTATGGCGATAGCATTGCGCGTACTGCCAACGGCTACGCGCAATACTATCGTCATTAGCTTTGCCTCAGAATTTCACCAATAGTGAAACTCATGCTGTTAACACTGCGTGTAACACCATCAGCTACGCGCAGGGCTTTAGCTAAAGAGCAAAGCCATTAGCTTTGCTCATGGTGAAACTAAGAGTTTCACCACTAGTGAAACTCATGGCTTTAGCTAAAGAACAAAGCCATTGGCTTTGCTCATGGTGTTAACACTGCGTGTAACACCATCAGCTACGCGCAGGGCTTTAGCTAAAGAGCAAAGCCATTAGCTTTGCTCATGGTGAAACTAAGAGTTTCACCAATAGTGAAACTCATGGCTTTAGCTAAAGAGCAAAGCCATTAGCTTTGCTCATGAAAGTTTATTAATTAATAAGCTAATCCCATACTTCTTGTACTTTCTGCACCTAAATATACTCGAACACTTAAGAAATCTGTTGGGCATGCTGTTTCACAACGTTTGCAACCAACACAATCTTCTGTACGAGGAGCTGAAGCCATTTGATTAGCTTTACAACCATCCCATGGTACCATTTCTAAAACATCTAATGGACAAGCTCGAACACATTGAGTACAACCAATACAAGTATCATAAATTTTTACGATATGTGACATAAAAGGACTAAAAAATAGAAAGAAAAAAGATTGAGAATTTAAAAAACTAAAGCTTTAGGCTTTAGTTAAAATAGAAAGGTTCCTTTTTTGGCTGAAAGCCAATAATTGAAACTTGTAGTTTTACCAAGTCGCTTGATCACCACGACGGTATTGTAAATATGCTGTTACAAATAAACCAGCAATAGTCACAGGTACTAAACCTAAAACAATTCCAGATAATAATGGTTCTACCATATTAAGTAATGTTTGAATAAGTAAAACTTAATCCGTTAAATATTAAGTTATAAATTCTCCGTAAAAAACAATTCTCATTTGTTAAGATTTTTAATTTCTAAGTTTAAATTAGCCAAATTTGGCTAATTTAAACTTAGAAAGAGTAAAGTCGTTAGCCTATAATAGTTAGTTTTCGTTACCGTAACCAACATTAGTTTTTTAATTGGTTAAAAATGACAAAAATTTATTCACTTCATTTAATAAAACTTGGTTTTACCTGTTTGCTAAAACTAATTTTATTACTTATTAATAATCATTGCTAATTATATCAGTTAAAACATAATACCATTAATTGAGTTTCAAGAGCAAAGCTTTTGGCTTTGCTCTTATGCTAAAGCCAAGAGTTTCACTATTGGTGAAACTCTTAGTTTCACCAAGAGCAAAGCTTTTGGCTTTACTCTTCTGCTAAAGCCAAGAGTTTCAACTTTTGGTGAAACTCGTAGTTTCACCAAGCGCGTAGCCGTTGGCGTTACGCGCAATGCTAACGCCAAGAGTTTCACTATTGGTGAAACTCGTAGTTTCACCAAGAGCAAAGCTTTTGACTCCAGTACTGCGCGTAACGCGCAGGAGCTTTACGCTTTAGCTAAAACTCAAGAGTTTAACTATTGGCTTTGCTCTTATGCTAAAGCCAATAAATACTTCTGGCAAAAAAAGAATTACAATTTTTCTGGATTTAAACCAATTAAATCCATTTCTTGAATTTTCCCATAACGTAATAATAAATAACTAATATAATCAATTTTTTCACGATATGCGCTCATAGTATTATAAGTTTTATGGAATTTCTTTAATAATAAATATGAAGAAAATTGTGAAGATTTACCAGTTTTCCAATCTGCTAATTCATTCCAAGTTGCCCAAACCCCTGTATTTAAAATCCAACGACGCATGCGAGGATTATAGTATTGATCAGGATCGGGGAAATCAATCAGAATATCTTGAAGATTAGAAGAAGCTTTTTGCATTTTTTTAACAGAATCTTTATGAATTAAATTAGTAGGATTTGATTCAATAAAACGTGATCTCCAATCGACATCACTTGCAAAAGTAACTTCGATGTTATGTTCAGGTAATTGACCTGTCCACCATTGATTCGTGTAATAATAACGATGACGATTTAAAATACGATTACGATAATAGATATTAATTGAACTTGGTTTAAAAAGGATCTTATCATAATAACCTAAATCACGTAATGAATTATTAAAACCAATTCCATTTGCAGGAGTTTCACCGTGCTTTGAAGAAAGATTTTTAAACAAATGTTGAATAGGTTTTTGATATAAAGCCTTTAAAAATCTTTGTTGTTGATGTAGTTGAATTTTTTCTTGGATCGTCATTTGAGGTTTAATTTGATAATCCTCATGAGTACGTTTTGTATTTTCGTATTTTTTTAATGGTTTTAAAATTGAAGTAACATTGGGTCCTGGAGGTTCTTTTAAAGCTTGCGAATTATTAAATGATAAAAAGTCAAAAATTAAAGAATTTTGTTGATAAATTCGACGTTTTTGATTTACTGTTGTTAAAAATCCATGCGCCGAAGTCGTATTTAATGAGTGATTTGAAAAAATACTCGAAAATGCATTACCCATTTCAATTTGATTAATTAAATGTAATGGTGGTAAATGGTTAGAAATTAAAAGATTTGTAAATGTGTTTTGACTACCGAATTTTGTCGGTTTAAAACTTGAGAAAATTAAAAATTGTCCAATATTTTTTGCAAACAGGGTCATCATTTCTTCTTCAACCGTAACATTTGAAGCATATAAGATATTAAATATCGATTTTACAGAAGTATTTTCTTGAGCAAGAGTAGAAAAATTTACTTTATAATTTTTGACATTACGCTGAATGAGAAGTCCGACTACTAATTCTGTTGTTTTTCCATAAATTAAAGCTTGTAAATTAAGTAATCCAGAACGTAAATAACCGTATGCGCTTGATTTAACATTTAAAGCAGTTTCGTTACTATTAAAGTTTTGTTTTTGAGACGAATTTCGTAAAAGTGCTTTTTGGCGAGAGTACTGCGCCGTACGGGCTAGAATTTGCTGGCTGCTTGAAAATAATTGACTAAGATCAAATCTAATAAGATTTTGAATTTCAGTTTCTAATGAAATTGAATCGCCTGGGACAATAAATTTGGTTGTAATAAATTCATCACGGCGTACATTTTTTGAAGTGATTTCTTTCAATAAAGCAAATGGAAGAATTTCTGATTTATTGGTTTTTGATAGATTGAATGATGGAGTAAAAAGAACCGAATTACTTTCTTTTGTAAGAATAATGCTACTAGGGTTAGTTTTAGAATCCTCAACTGCAAATCGATTTGGTGAAATAATATGACGTGCTCTTTTTGTGCGCGCCGTTAAAAAGAGTTGTTGAATTTCCATTTCGGGTTTTGATTCAAATAAAAGCGCATAATCAAAAGCATTAAAAGTACGTGTTAAGGATTGTTTAATAATGCCATTAAGTGGGGTCATATCAAATAATAGTTTTGTTTCAAATCCCCCTTGGGCACGTAATAGGTCAAAATTGGTCACCGTTACAAAGGAATGATCTGAAAAAGCTAATTTAATCATTTCTAAACGATCTTTTAAACTAGGTTGAAGAGCTAAATTTAATGTTTCATCTAAACGTCCTGGACGACGTAATGCTGGATCTAATTTATAAGGAACGTGTGTTGTTGCAAAAACAAGAAACCCATGATTCGAACGAACGGAATCTATAATGACTAATAACTCTGTAATCATATCTAGCTTTGCAGAAAGATTCGAAATAGCTAAATCAGCTAACATTGCTACTTTAACACGAACAGAATATTGCGCTTTTATACTACTTTCCACTGATTGGCTGGATTGACCAAACCATGATTGTTCACCTACACGTTTTTTTGGTTTAAATTTCTTTTGTTCGCGTAAAACAAGAAGACTAAAAGGTGAGGTTGCTGGCGGTGCAAATTTTTCTTGGCTTGGTAATTGTAAAATACTCATTAAACGATGAGTATTTGTTTTTGGAGTCATACTAGAATTTGGACGATCTTTTTGTTCTATTTCTTTCAAATCAAGAGGATTATCAATTGTAAGGTTCGAACGACGCGTTCGAGGTGGAGTAACACCTAAAAATAATTGAAAATTAAAACGATTTGTTGGAATACTCATTGAAAAATCACCTTTATAAGGTTTTTTATAGTGAGTTATCATATGACGTGTTATTTGCGCAATCATTTGATTACGCTCATGAATTTCATCACGCTCTGCGCCTAAACTTGTATCTGTTGAAGTAATTTGATCTTCTGAAATTAAAAAAGAACGTTTTTCTCCAATTGCATGAATATCTTCAATTAAGAAAATACAAGGAGCATTTAGCGCTAAACCTTCAAAAACATCACGTAACAATTTCATTCCAATAGGGATACCTCGCTGCACAATAGCGTAGCGATTAGCATTATCTGTCATTATTTTAAGTTCTGTTTCGCCAGCTAAGGCTTGAATTAACAATGTTTTTTCGCGGCCTGCTGGTCCAATAACTAGAATGTTTTTAGCAATTTTTTTAGTCAGAATATTACTATAAATATCACAAATAACATTACCTAAATTTTGTTGAACCGAAGTAGCGTTTTTTAATGGACGAGTCGTTTTAAACGATGTTGGTGGAGAAAACTCTAAAAATAAATCACTTTCGCGGGCTTGAAGAGTTACTGATTGATAAAGATGCCAATCTTTTCCTTGTTTTGGTTTCGCAAACTCCGCAGAATTTCTATTTACTAAATTTTGAGATATCAATACCGATTTTGATTCTTTAGTGCTTAAAAAGCTAGAAGGTCGGAGTCCATCGGCTGTTAAGTTAGAATTTTTAATAAACCAATGTTGAATTGACTGCAGATTTTTAAATTCAAAATAAGGGGTTAATTTTTGTAAAGAAGTGCTTGACCAATCCCAAGTTGGATCTTGCAAAAGATTTTCTAATAATCTATCTTGCTCATCTTTAATTGTTGTTAACGAAGAGAGATTCATATTATATTTTGTTACTGCACGAACTAAAATTTCCGACCAAATTTCCCAGAAAATCTGCGATTTTTTTTGTCGCATTATTAAATCTGTTTCTGATTTAATCAATAAATTTAAAAATGTTTCACTATAAATAAAAAAACGACGTTGAATTAATAATCCGGGTATTCCAAAAATATAAGAATGACGAGAAAATTTTGATAAAGTTTTCCAAAGGCTATTTTCTAAATTTTCAGGCATATAAGTACTTAAATGAGCTGACCATTCAATTAAAAATAATTGGCCAATCCAATCAATCATAAATTCAGCGGGTTTTTCCAAAAATTGATAAATGAAAGCTAAAAAGCCTTCAAAAGATTCTAATATTTTTGTACAGAATGCGTAACTAAACTTTTGAATGGCATAAATATTTGTAACTGACAATTTTGTTAATGAAAGAAGTCTCCAATTTGTAGATGCAATAGTTGAAGATACTATAAAACTGCTTGGTGAAACTAAGGGTTTCACCAATAGTGAAACTCTTGAAATTTGTTTTGTTTTTAGTGAATTGTCAAATGAACTTTCTAATGCTGGACTCTCACCTCTAATTTCTGACCAAAATTTTGTTGTTTTTGCATAACGAATAAAGTTTATTTTCTTAGCAAAACTCGTTAAAGTTTGAGACTTTTGATAAACCAAATTATCTAAGGAACGATCTTGATTAAAATTATCAGAAACATTTTCAAGTGTTTCACCAAGCCCGTCGTTACGTGCAAAGCTAAAGCCATTGTTATTTTTAATGCTTGCTGAAACTAAGGAACGTTCAAATGCACTATCAATCAGTTTGAGTTTGATTTGAGTTGTTTGATAACGTTGAATTGTCCAATTTAAAAGAAAACAATAAGTATTTACAAATTTAGTTGTTACTAAAAATACGACTTTTAACAAACTTCGCACTTGCGAAATTTGTAAAACTGAAAAAATAATTGCAAAATGCACACTAATGAAACAAAAATTTAAAAGATTAGTTTCAATTGTAGAGAAACTCGTGCTGTTAACACTGCGTGTAACACCATCAGCTACGCCCAGGAACTGGTCACTATTATTCTTTTTAGCACTTTCTTGCCAATTGTTCTGACCAAAAGAAACTGATTGAGTTATAGGAACAAAACTAGTTGGGATACAATTCCACCAAAAATATAAACGACGTTTTGGTGTTTGTAATTTGAATGCTTTAGATTTTTCTTTCATTTTAAAAAAACTAGTAGGATCATTTAGCTGCGGTGAAACTAATGCTAATAGTTTTCTTTCACTATTTTGAAGTTTGGTGATTTCTAAATTTAATTTATAATCTTTTTCAAATGCTAATGAACGTTTTAATTTACTTAGAATTCTTTTTGTTTGATTTGATTTTTTTTGTTCACGATATTTTGAAAAATTCCAAAGTTTTTCATAACTATTTTGATCTTTAAAGGCAAATAAATTTGTTTTATTTAATGCCCAGTACGTTCTATATGATTGATCAATATTTGATTTAGGGATTAAATTTGAAAAAAATTCAAAATTAAGGATTTGATTTAATAAAGTCCAAATATTTTTTGATTCAATTTTTTCTGGACGTTTACGCCCTGAATGATATGGACGAATACGTAAATTACCATTTCCAGCTAAATTGTACTTAATATTTTTAATTAAATAGAAAATTCGTTGAGAAAGAATATGATTATATTCAGAAATATCTATTAATTTACTATGTAACGCTGTTTGCTCATAGAAATTCGTATTAAAGTTAAGAGTAGGTTGATCAGAGTTAAAAACTCTAAAATTTTTTAAATGAGGAGGTAGTACCTCTTTACTTGGATAAAAACTATCCATCAATAAACTTGCTTGTACCGGTTCATTGGCTTTAGCAAAGGAGTAAAGTCCTAAGCTTTGCTCATTGGATAAATTTAAAATATTTAAAAATAATTTCTTAAAACTATTTAGATTTTTTTGAGTTGTACGCATATTATCTAACGAAATTTGAATTCGTCTTAAATAGGGTGTTAAATTTGCTTTTAACCAATATGACTTTAATAATGAACGTTGAAATTCACTAAGAAGAAATTTCGGGATATAGTAAAAACGGTTTTCAGAAAAAATCGGAATTGTATTTAGATAATTTAAACGTTTTAAAGCCATTTTTTCACGAGTTGGAGAAGAAAATAATTTATTAGTACGATAAATTTTCTGGCGTAAATTTTTATTTAAAGATTTTAATGAGTTGTTTTTATTAAATAAACTATTATCTGATAACTCAGTTTGCGTATTTTTATATGAAAGATTCTCAGTTTCACGATGACGGAGATTTAAAAATTTTTGGTAGAATTTAAAGCGAATCCATAAAGGACGAGGATAAACGCGTTTTCGTTTTTTACGACGACGCGTTTCGCGTCGTTGCTTTTTACGGCGTCGATGTTTTTGTTGAATTTTGAGTTTTTCTAAACGAGCAAGTTGTCTAGATTTTCTAACAAACGAAAAGTTGTCTCCAAGCGCGTAGCCGTTGGCGTTACGCGCAATGCTAATGCCAAGTTCTGAATTTTTTTCTAATTCTAAATGGCGTAAAAAAATTAAACCTTTTTTGTTTAAAAAATTGTAAGGAGTAGTTTTTTGAAATTTTGCCTGAGCGCTGAGTTTTTCTTTATGCATTTTACGTTCGGAATTAAAACTAGGCCCTTCTAAGTTTGATAACACACTTGGGCTTGGTTTAAGACTACGTTCTTGTAAATCAAATTTTAATAAGTCAATATAATGTTTTGAATTTTTTACTAAATTTGGAAGTACTGAATTTTGAGTGTCGCGTTTTTTTACTGATAAATAACTACGCAAAATTTTTTCAATGTTGCGAGCTTTTAAACTTTCCTTTTTAAACTCGCCATTTGAGTTCACTGAAATTTTCCCACCTAAAGTTTTTGTTTTTTCGTCGTTAGCATTACGGCTAATCCCAGTCTCGAAGGCTTGGGTGTTCGTTGCTTCTTTGATAATCTGCGATTGAAAATCTTCTTTCCAATTTTCCATTAATACATTTAAAAGTTTTTTACGAAGAATTGATAGGGTTTGATCAGATTTAGAGTTTATTACTAAAACATCTTCTTGCACCGAGTGACTTATATTATTTAAAATAGAATTAATAAATTTTTTAAAATTTAAACGAATACCAGCTAAGTCGGATGTTTCAACCGGTGTTTGGATATTAGAAATAGCTTGTTGTCTATTTATCTTAGTAAAATTTGACATGTGGCTCGAATTTGTTAAAGCTTCAGGATAAACGAAATTGATTATATTATTTGAACCAAACAAAGGAGTTTTCAATTTAATAATTGGAGTTTTTTCTAGGGTACCATTCATATTTAGGTCGTTTTCTCTATCGAAACTTTCAGTAAGCACTTTTTGTTTAAACATATTTCCACCCAGCATACTTTTTTTGAGTTGTTTTTCTAATTCCTTTTTTAAAGGGTGTTTCCAGTTCTGCGGGGATAAAATAGCGCGGGATTGGGGTTGGAATTGGTCTATAATTTTTAATAAATTTTGACTTAAAACAGAAGGGGTTAAACTCGTTTCGTATAAAGAAAGGGTAGTAGTTTTTTCTTTATCGAAAATTAGCTCAGTATTCTGTTGCATAAAATCTTTTTTTTCCAGAGCCTGATTAGCAGCCATGGGCGATATTAAATTTCTTAGCAAATCATATTGTGTTAAAAATTTGTGAAAATTTAAAGAAAGGTTTTCTTCGAAACCGTTTTCACTTTGTTTTAACTGTTGAGTTGTTTCATCTGCTAAAAGTGCATTAAGCAATATTGCTGATTTTACGTAAGATTGAATTGGTTGTTTCGTTTCCGAATTTTCGATAAAAGAAAGATTTTTTGATTTGCTGCGGCTAAAATTGATAAGAGGATCTATTTTGAATAAAAGAGGGGAATTCGATTGTCCTTCTAAATAAGTATTTCCATTTGACCATAAAATTGAAAATGAACCTTTTTCTAAAAATGTTTTATTAAGCTGTTCACTTAGATTAAATAAATTTGAGCTAGAAGCAAAATTACTAGACAAATTCTCAGTAATTTTTGGTAAAACGCTTGAAATTTGTGTTTTTGTGTTTAAAATCACTGAATCAAGCGACTGCTCATTAGAATTAGGAGTATCAAGAGTTTCACCAAGCGCGTAGCCGTTGGCGTTACGCGCAATGCTAACGCCAAGAGTTTCACTATTGGTGAAACTCTTAGTTTCACCAAGAAAGTTGCTCTTTTTTGAAGAAAACAAAGGTCCTTTTTGGCTAGAGTTTTTTAAAATTGTTTGACAATTTAACTTATCATATTCTATCCCATCACTTTGAGAGCTCAAAAGTGTATATTTAGTGATTAATCCAACTAATGGAAATAACCAATAAGAAGAAGATTTTGGAAAATGTAAATTGGGATATAAATTTATCTGGGGTTTAATTTTCTGTATTAATTGTTTGGTGTGAAAATTTTTAAATGCCTTCGTTGCATTGGGTTTATCTAAAAACTCAATATGTGGCGAATTTGCGCCTAACAGTTCTCTCCATTCCATATATTGAAAAAGAATCGATTCTAGGAGCATTTGTTGCTTAAAAAAACGTTTTTTTGAGCCAAAATTGAGACTATTTTTTTTATTAGAAGTCTGCATTTTGAATTTGTTTATATTAGTTGAGTTCATTTTAAATGAAAAGATATTCATAATTGAAAGAATTCCGTTCCAAAAATTTTAATAATAATTTTAATAATAAGATTTTTGCGCTTTAGCTAATACTATATAGTGCGTGTTTCGCGCTAATGGTTAGTTAACTCGGAGAATTCTTGTTAAAAACTGTGTAATTCGTGAATCTAAAAAATAATTAAAAATGTAGTTAATTATTTAAGAGCTTAACAAAAAATAAATCTAATTAACTTTTTGTCTATTAATTAGAAAAGAAAAAATGACTTTATTAGATTTTTTAGGTATGGATAAAAATCTTTTTTTAGTTAATTTTATGCTATATTTAAGTTTAATATATTTTTCATATATCGTCTACAAATAATAAATAATATTCATCTATTTATTATAACGTCAGTTGTGTTCTCAAATTCTATAAAAAAATTCAAATCAATAGCTCTGGATCTTGATTAAACTGTTGGCGGTAACATTGTGCGTAACGCGCAGTACTAGAGTCAAAAGCTTACAAAATAAAACTATATATCCTTTAATTTAAGCCGTAAGCAATGTGAATTGCATATACGGATTTTATGGGAGTTTAAAAAGAGCAAAGATTTAAAATTACCTAATTTTTGTCATTTTTTTAGATTTACCAAACTATGTATTTCCATGGTGCTCGTTTTTCAAACTATGAAGCATGGTTAAGTGATCCAACTCATATTAAACCAAGTGCTCAAGTAGTATGGCCAGTTGTTGGACAAGAAATTTTAAACGGCGACGTTGGTGGTGGATTCCAAGGGATTCAAATTACTTCAGGTTTCTTCCAATTATGGCGTGCTAGTGGTATTACAAGTGAATTACAACTGTATACAACAGCAATTGGTGGTTTAGTGATGGCTGTAGCAATGTTCTTTGCAGGCTGGTTCCACTATCACAAAGCAGCTCCTAAATTAGAATGGTTCCAAAACGTAGAATCAATGTTAAATCACCATTTAGCAGGTTTATTAGGTTTAGGAAGTTTAGGTTGGGCAGGTCACCAAATCCATATTTCTTTACCAATTAACAAATTATTAGACGCTGGTGTAGATCCAAAAGAAATTCCATTACCTCATGATTTAATGTTAAATCGTGCGTTTATGGCAGATCTTTACCCAAGTTTTTCAAAAGGTTTAGCTCCATTTTTTACATTACAATGGAGTGAGTACGGTGATTTCTTAACTTTTAAAGGCGGTTTAAACCCTGTAACAGGTGGTTTATGGTTAAGTGATACAGCTCACCATCACTTAGCTATTGCTGTTTTATTCTTAGTTGCTGGTCATATGTATCGCACAAATTGGGGTATTGGTCATAGCATTAAAGAAATTTTATCAGCACACAAAGGTCCTTTCACTGGTGAAGGTCACGTAGGCTTATATGAAATTTTAACAACATCTTGGCACGCGCAATTAGCAATTAACTTAGCAATGTTAGGTTCATTATCAATTATTGTTGCACACCATATGTATGCAATGCCACCATATCCGTATTTAGCTACAGATTACGGAACACAATTATCGTTATTTACACACCATATGTGGATTGGCGGTTTCTGTGTTGTTGGAGCGGGCGCTCACGCAGCTATTTTTATGGTACGTGATTACGATCCTACTTCAAACTACAATAATTTACTAGACCGCGTGATTCGTCACCGTGACGCGATGATTTCGCACTTAAATTGGGTTTGTATTTTCCTAGGTTTCCATAGTTTTGGTTTATATATTCATAACGATACTATGAGTGCTTTAGGTCGTCCACAAGATATGTTCTCAGATACAGCGATTCAACTTCAACCTGTCTTTGCACAATGGATTCAAAATACGCATTTCTTAGCACCACAATTAACTGCACCAAATGCTTTAGCAGCAACTAGTGCAACTTGGGGTGGTGATATTGTTGCTGTAGGTGGTAAAGTAGCAATGATGCCTATTAGCTTAGGTACTGCAGACTTTATGGTTTTTTGAGAAGATGGACCATATAAAACTTCGCTATATGCTGGAATAACTCGTTTGAAGCTTAAGTCCTTGCTTAAATCAATTTTTTGCTCAAGTAAAACAATTCAAAGTTTTTTTGCAACTTTGTATTTGTGCCTTCTTGGCGTTAGCATTGCGCGTAACGCCAACGGCTACGCGCTTGGTGAAACTCTTGGCGTTAGCATTGCGCGTAACGCCAACGGCTACGCGCTTGGTGAAACTCTTGCAAATTTTGCTGTATTAGGAGCAAGGGAAAATCTTATAGTTAGAGTCAATCAGCAGGAAACTCCTGCGGGTGAAGGATTAATCTCTTTAAATCTGAACCAACCCTGCACTCATTTGCCCAAACAAAAAATAAAAATGATTCCAGTGCATTATGTGCAGTACTATCGTTTTTTTTGGCCGTATTTTATTAAATATTGCTTAACTGTTTTGACTTCTGTACAAAATATGCTTCTTTTTAGAGCATGCATTCCTGTATGTTGGACAAATGAGCGCAGAATGTCTCAGAGTGTTGCGTCTTTAGAGCATGGTTTAGCCTTTGGTGGAAATTGTTATCGTGGTTTTCGAGAAATGAACCCCTCAAAAAAAGGGTGTAGTATTTCCCAACCTACAAGTCAAACCAGACTATATAAACTTAATGCCTCAAAAAAAGACGGTGAACGAGCAAGTAATTTTTCAGCTTCCCCAGGCGGATCCTCAGAGACTACACGCGAAGCGTGCTCAAAATTAGATTTTTCACCTTATTATAAAGATGGGGCTCCCGCGCAGAAAAAAAACAATAACAAAACTTCGGCTGATTTTTTAGCCTGGTTTATAGGGTTTTTTGAAGGCGATGGAAATTTTCACATCTATACAAAAATAGTCAATGGTACCAAATACGATACAGGGCGCTTTGGTTTTTCAATAGACCAAAAAAATTCTGATGTTCTTTACCGTATCAAAAAAGAACTCGGTTTTGGTATTGTTCATTCTTATATTCGAAAAGGTGAAACTTATTGGTGTTATAATACAACATCTCATGCGAATATTTTACGCTTAATTTCCTTATTAAATGGAAATTTAGTATTAGACAAACGCCGTCAGCAATTTGCAAAGTGGGTCACAGCCATTAATACAAGTTGGGGTACAAAGATTATTATCAAACAATCAGAATGTATTCCGACTTTACACGATGCCTGGTTATGCGGTTTTGTGCAAGCCGATGGTGGTTTTTGGACTAATATTAGCAATGGTTTTAAGAAAGGTCGCCTTGCAAGTGGTGAAATTCGTTATGCTTTTGTCGTAAAATTTTATATTACTCAAGATGGAGAAGCTAAAGTTCTTGGTATAATTCGCAATTTATTAGAAGCAACAAATAAAATTAACACTGTAACTAATGGAAAAACGCCAAAAAAATATTTGCGCTTTGAAACCACAGCATTTAGACCGCGCGAAATTATCACGCGTTATTTATCTAAGTTTCCTTTGTATGGGCAAAAAAATATTGAATATAAACGTTGGCTTCGTACGAATGAATATTTTAACGAGAAATATCCGTTAACAAGCAAATCGGTAGAAAAACTTATTCGACTTTTAAAAAGTATTGAAGAACCTTCTTCAGCAGAAAATTTTTCATCGAAATGGTTATTAAAAGCTCCATCTGAGAACGACACTTCTGTTGTCCAATAAGGTTGTTCTAATTTTGACGCATGATGATATAGTCCACACGGGCTAGAAATTAAAGAATCAAATTTTTTAAAAAGGATGTACTTCTAGCCCGGCATCACATTCATGCTTTTACTATCCACGTAACAGTTTTAATTCTATTAAAAGGTGTTTTATATGCTCGTAGCTCTCGTTTAATTCCAGACAAAGCAAACTTAGGCTTCCGTTTCCCTTGTGACGGTCCAGGCCGTGGAGGAACTTGTCAAGTATCTGCTTGGGACCATGTGTTCCTTGGATTATTCTGGATGTATAACTCTTTATCAATTGTTATTTTCCATTTCTCTTGGAAAATGCAATCAGACGTATGGGGTTCTGTAACAGCTTCTGGTGTATCTCATATTACTGCTGGTAACTTTGCACAATCTGCGAATACAATTAATGGTTGGTTACGTGACTTCTTATGGTCACAATCTTCTCAAGTAATTCAAAGTTATGGTTCTGCATTAAGTGCTTACGGTCTTATGTTCTTAGGTGCTCACTTCGTTTGGGCATTCTCATTAATGTTCTTATTCTCTGGCCGTGGCTACTGGCAAGAACTTATTGAATCTATTCTTTGGGCACATAACAAAGTAAAAGTGGCTCCATCAATTCAACCTCGTGCGCTGAGTATTACTCAAGGCCGTGCTGTTGGAGTAGCTCACTACTTATTAGGTGGCATTGCCACGTCTTGGTCATTTTTTTTAGCTCGCATTATTGCGGTTGGCTAAAGATTAGTCTAATCTATTTTTTTTATTATTTTACTGCCCTTTTTCTAATTAGAGAAAAGGTAGTAAAGTATTGAATTTTCAACATATAAGATAATAATACAAAACAAAAATTCCAACGTACAATCGACAAAATGTTTAAACGTACGATTAAACACAGCTAAATGAAACCTGTTTGCTTTTTTGATAAAGCCTGCATATTTTTCCATCGTTGTAAATAAACAATAAATTTGCTTTTTTAAAATTTGAACAAAATAACGCAAATCATTTTATAGAATTTTTTATCAAGAGTGCGATTTACCATTTTAAAATGGAATGAAAGTACAGAACAGTACGATGAACAGGTGTTTAACGAATCTAAAAGCGTTTATTCAACGATTAAAAGAGAAATTTCTGGGGATCGAAACTCCATTAAGCGTAGACCATTGTAGCTTAAAAGTTGAATACATTCGAGAACATCTGCAAAAGAATTTTAGTATAAACAGCGTTACTTAGGAAACCTTTAAATCGGTAAAGGAAACTAAATTCCCGGCTGAGTATCGCAGTATTGTGTCGTCATGCACAGCAATTTTAAATAAACTGCGAAATGACGCGTTTGCTCCAGTGACGCAAGAAATCGTCATTCGAAATCTTATTGAAGGTATCCATAACTCTAAAGACATAAAAAATAAGGAACTTCTTTTAAAAAACTTAGGCTCTGCGAGTGGTGACATTAACTATTGCAAAAAGTTTCCCAAAAGTGGCGAAGGACCTCCCAAGCAATAGCCCGCCCCTAGACCCGCAAGCTTCAGGAACTGGCGATTCTACGGGAGGTTCAGCTTCAGAAGAAGCTCCAAAAACTGAAGATTCTACCGGAGGTTCAGCTTCAGAAGGGCCGAATGCTCAAGACGATAAATCTGCAGCACTGTCAGCAACTGAAAATGCTCAAGAAGCTAAACCCCCAGTCCCACCAATAACTGGAGGTGCTGAGGGAGCTTTAGGCTATTCCTTAGAAAACCCAAATTTACAAGGCGCCATCGCTGAGTATATTAATGGAAACTGGAAAACCCTAAAAAGTGGACCTCTTCTTAACATTAATGCTTATGCAATCGTTTATTCCAATAAAAAAACAAAACAAACCTTTCTTTTCGCCAACAAAGTTGATGCGGGTAATGCCTGCGAAAATAAAGTCCTATTAGACAAGGAACTAGGAAAGGCTGACTTTACTAAATAAGTAATTTGGATTAGACACGATGAGTGGTTTGAAAATAAGGAAAAGATACAAAACTAAGAATAAGATAAACATAAAAGCTAGTTTTCTTTTAATAGAATTTGCAAAGGAAGACTAACTTTTAGTTTACCATCATTTTTTATTTGACATTTTTCTTATTCTATTTTGTTTTATTTATATTATAATTTACTTACAATATGTTTTATTTAATGCTAGTAAAAATTCAAAACTTTTGTTAATATTTTTCTAAAAGCTGATTGCCACCTCCTAAGGTCCGCTCACCAAGCGATTTTGCTGTATACCAGTAATCATGGCCTCAAAAGTCGGGCTTTAGACGACTCAACAAATTATATTCACTCATTATCTATTTATTTATGGAAAAACGTTGGACTCTTGAACATCAGCAATTACTTGAAAAACTTCTTCGTGAGAAAAAGTCAATAAACGAAATTGCTAAGGCTTTTGATGGGATTTTTGCATATTCAACTATTACTGCGCGTGTTGAAAGAACTAAAAGCGGCGAAAAGTTTGACTTTTCAAAATCCGCAGACTCTCAACCAACAGGGATTAAAAAAAAATGGGAACCTGAAGAAACGAAAACTCTCCAGAGACTTTACGCAAACGGGGTGCCTTATGACGACATGGTCCCGTTTTTTGTGGGACGCTCGCGCACGTCAATTAAAAACAAAATAACATTGTTAGTCAAAGAAGGTGTTATTCCGCAAAAGTCGCAAGCAGCAGTCTACACGGCCGACGAAGACGCGCGTTTTAACAAATTGTGGGAGCAAAAAGCTCCTGTAGAAGTTTTTTACAAAGAATTTCCTAATCGTAGTAACAACGCAATTTATCAACGTTTTTGCGCGTATAAAAAAAGGAATTTTGAACTTAGTGGGGAAGATATTTTGTCGGCTGCTTTAAATTGGGCTCTATTTAAAATTAACGGAATTTTTCGCCTTACTCGAGAACAATGGCCATTATCAATGACATCAAGCCCTAAAAACTCGGCTCTGTATCTTATCTCACGCGATTCCCTAAGTCCTTTAGAAAAAGGGGCCGCAACTATACGTAATTTAATTTCGGAAATAGAAAAAGAAAAGCTTACAGGTGCTCGATTCTATTTTGCTGAAGATCGCGGAAACTATCTTAGTAACTTACCAGTAAAAAAAGGCAAAAAACTAATCAAAAGAACGTTTGCAAACACGTCCCAGCAAAATCTAGTATACGCTTCAGTACTTGCCGATGGTCACCTAAAAGCTAATAAAACTGATTTTGAAATAGGGCAAGCTGCGACGCTATTAGTCAAAGGTTCGCACTCGCATTTAGAATACTTACTTTCTATTTTTTTCAAGTTTTCAGATAATCTTTTAACTGCGGTTCCGCTGGAGCTAAGACAGGGTCTTCGATATAAAGAGCGTAACGCAACTGACTATGCGTGGAAAATTAATTTTACTCTTTGTAATTTCGACTCTTTTGAGGAAATACGCAAAGATAATTATTTCGAGAGTCCTAAAAAAACTCCGGAAGAAGAAGAAACGTTAAACGCGCTTAGTGCAGAAATTCTAAAACGATCAGGCGCTAAAACGCAAAGTGTTGAAAGTGCACTCGATTTTCCAGAAGCCGCACTTTTCGAAGTAGAAGACCCAAAACGCGAGCTTAAAAACTTGCCGCTTAGTTCGGTTTTATTGGCGAAATACTTCCAAGATCCAGGCCTAACAATTGCGCACATTTATCAACAGGACGGTTCATTGATTAATCCACAAACTTGTTGCTTGTTTATTCAAACGCTGCATTTCGATCGCGCTTGCCGTTTAGCAAGATGCATTTTTATCAAAACAACTCTTCGCTTTTTTCCAAAAGCTTACTATTGGGAAAAGCAAAAGAGAATGGTTACCATTTTGCAACTTTGTCAAGACGACAACGCAAAATTCCTTGAACTAACTGCTCCGCATTGGGTAGACTGTATGAACTATAAAAGACCAGCTGTTCTAAATCCAAAAGACATTGGAACGGCTGAAAAAAAAGTTAGAGAGTCTCATCTAGAAGCCTTTGACTACTTGTATAAGAATTTTGTTGATTCTACAATTTAACTCTTCTCTGTTCTAGAGGTTCGACACCTTATGTCTTATCGGCGTTTTTGAAATAAAAATAGCACGTATTATTGCGGTTAGATAGACTTTTTGACTTTTTTTTATTATTTTACTACTCCTTCTCTAATTAGAGAAAGGGTAGTAAGGTATATAATTTATTAAGAAACAAAAGACTTAAAACATAATAATTACAAAACACAAAAGAAGTTAAAGCGTAGGATCAATAAAATTCGCATAAAAATAGTTAAACACTTTTAAAAAAAACACGTAATAAAAGTTAAAAAATTAAAATAATTTTATAATTTAATATTAAAAATTGACAGCTTCAGGTGTATCTCATATTACCACAGGTAACTTTGCGCAATCTGCAGATACTGTTAATAATAAAAATATTGATTTTAATTGCAAAAATAGAAGAAAAAAGATATACTTTAAAAATTAAAAATAATTAAGATTTATAGTTTAGCGGGATGTAGCGCAGCTTGGTAGCGCATATGCTTTGGGAGCATGGTGTCGCAGGTTCGAATCCTGTCATCCCGATTTTTGTTTGTTGGTGAAATTTTTGAGCTTTAGCTAAAGAGTAAAGCTCCTGCGCGTTACGCGCAGTACTGGAGTCAAAAGCTGTGCTCTTGGCGAAACTACGAGTTTCACCAAAAGTTGAAACTCTTGAGCTTTAGCTAAAGAGTAAAGCTCAAAAGCTTTGCTCTTGGTGAAACTCTTAGCTTTAGCTAAAGGGTAAAGCCAACGGTTTTACCCTTGGTGAAACTCGTAATAGTTATATTTAGCATTCACCGGTCTTGCAAATAAAATAAAAATTTCAAAATCAACAGATTTGGGATAAAACGAACAAGTTGTAAAAAAAAACCATTTATGGTAACTTTGGTAATAGAAAATCTTACAAATGTTTTTGCTTTTTTATTGAAATTAGTTAAATACATTTTTAAACAAATTTGCCGGGATAGCTCAGTGGTAGAGCAGAGGATTGAAAATCCTTGTGTCACCAGTTCAATCCTGGTTCTTGGCAAAAATTTAAAGTTTTGAGATCCGTACTAATAATTATTTTATTTTTATACTTACTAGCAAAGCTTTTGACGATAGTACTGCGCGTTACGCACTAGGCTTTGCTCTTCTGCTAAAGCCAAGAGTTTCAACTTTTGGTGAAACTCGTAGTTTCACCAAGTGTTTCTTTGAATAATACTCGTATTTTTTATTGCTTATTTGGTTTATAATTTAATATAATTTATTCGTCTATGCCACGTCGCCCCCTTAGAAAAAAACGTGTTTTAAATCCTGATCCTATTTATAATAGTACTTCTGTTCATATGTTAGTAAATCGCGTTATGAAAAGTGGTAAAAAATCTATTGCTTATCGTATTGTTTATACTGCTTTACGCGAAATTGGTGAAACAACACAAAAAAATCCTGTAGAAGTTTTTGAAAATGCATTAGAAAATATCACTCCACGTGTCGAAGTAAAACCAAGACGTCGTGCTGGGGCTATTCAATTAGTTCCTCGTGTTTTACGTTCATTAGATCGTGGAAAAGCGACTGCATTACGTTGGATTTTAGAAGCTTGTGATAAACGAGGTGGTCAAAGTATGATGTCAAAATTAAAATCAGAAATTTTAGAAGCTTATAAAAAGAATGGTGTTGCAATGCGTAAACGTGATGAATTACACAAAATTGCTGTGAATAACGCTATGTACGCAAAACGTCCACAAACTGTTTTAAATGCTGTCTCAGAAATTACTGCTTAATTTTATGACTTTAGCTAAAGGGTAAAGCCTCGCGCGTAACGTACAGTACTATCGTCAATGGTTTTACCCTTGGCGTTAGCATTGCGCGTAACGCCAACGGCTACGCGCTTGGTGAAACTCTTAGTTTCACCAATAGTGAAACTCTTGAGCTTTAACTAAAGAGCAAAGCTCCTGCGCGTAACGCGCAGTACTGGAGTCAAAAGCTGTGCTCTTGGTGAAACTACGAGTTTCACCAAAAGTTGAAACTCTTGAGCTTTAGCTAAAGAGTAAAGCTCAAAAGCTTTGCTCTTGGTGAAACTACGAGTTTCACCAAAAGTTGAAACTCTTGAGCTTTAGCTAAAGAGCAAAGCTCCTGCGCGTAACGCGCAGTACTGGAGTCAAAAGCGTTGCTCTTGGTGAAACTCATGGCTTTAGCAAAAGAGTAAAGCCAAAAGCTTTGCTCATATTTAAAAAAATAGGCCAATATAAGTCAAAGACCAAGAGGTTAGAATTGATTCTATAAATTAGAATTGCAATTTACGTACAGTTTCAAATAAAAAAATCGGTAAAATCTTTTTGTTCTATTTACAATCAATATTTATTTATGAGTTTACAAATTTCTATTTTAACACCTGAACGTCCTTTTTGGAATGGTGAAGCTGAAGAACTTATTCTTCCTACCGAAACAGGTGAAATGGGTGTGTTAAAAAACCACGCTCCAATTATTACAGGTTTAGATGTAGGAGCTATGCTAATTCGTACAAAAGAAAAATGGAGTTCATTTGCCGTTATGGGTGGCTTTGCTGTAGTAAAAAATAATGTTGTAACAATTTTAGCAAACGAGGCAGAAGCTTCAGCAACAATTAATGCTGATGCAGCAAAAGCAGCATTTGATACAGCAAAAGATAATTTAGAAAAAGCAGAAGGTGTTAAACAAAAAGTTGAAGCAAATTTTGCTTTTAAACGTGCTAAAGCTCGTTTCCAAGTAGTAAAAGTTTTAAATAAAATTAATTAATTAATTTTTAGGCGTTTTCGAATAATCTTAAACGTCTCTAGTAATTACTAAAATTCTTGGCGTTAACATTTTGCTTAACGCCAAGAGTTTCAACTTTTGGTGAAACTCGTGAGCTTTACTCTTTACATTCTGCTCTGCACTGTTGGCTGAGCGGATTAAGCAATCGACTCATAATCGATACAAGACAGGTTCAACTCCTGTACAGTGCAAATAGAATTTTATTAAAATAAAAAAATTTGATAGTAATTCTTAATTCAAAAATAATATTGACAACTAATTTTTTTTCGGTTAATATTTATATAAATTAATTTTTGCGGGCATAGCTCAGCGGTAGAGCAAATCCTTGCCAAGGATTAGGCCGCGCGTTCGAATCGCGTTGCCCGCTTTAAATATAGTTTTTTTTACTGGGAAAATTAGTCTTTTTATACAATTCTTAACTTTTAAATAAATTTTTTATCGTCACATTATTATCGCGATTGAATTATTAAATTGTATTTCTTATTAGCCTTGGTTGATTTTAGAAACAATTTTATTTATTCTTAAAACTAAGCTTTTGCATTTAATTTCTTAGCGTTAGAATTGCGCATAACGCGCATATCGTCAAAAGCTTTGCTCTTGAGCTTTAGCTAAAGAGTAAAGCTCAAAAGCTTTGCTCTTGGTGAAACTACGAGTTTCACCAATAGTGAAACTCTTGAGCTTTAGCTAAAGAGTAAAGCTCCTGCGCGTAACGCGCAGTACTAGAGTCAAAAGCTTTGCTCTTGGCGAAACTACGAGTTTCATCAATAGTTGAAACTATGGATTAAAAATAAAAAAGCACTTTAAAATGGGTTAATTAAATTTTAATTTTCTAGTAATTAAGTTAAAAGAAAATTAAAATTTAATTAACCCATTTTAAAAAAAAGAAATTAAAAAGTTAATTTTTATTTTTTACTTTTACAAAAAATTATGGCACGCGCAAAATTTGAACGTAAAAAACCGCATGTTAATATTGGAACAATTGGTCACGTTGACCATGGTAAAACAACATTAACAGCTGCAATTACAATGACATTAGCCGCTGGAGGCAGTGGTGCAGGAAAAAAATATGATGAAATTGACTCTGCTCCTGAAGAAAAAGCTCGTGGTATTACAATTAATACAGCACACGTTGAGTATGAAACAGAAAATCGCCACTACGCACACGTAGATTGTCCAGGCCACGCTGACTATGTAAAAAACATGATTACAGGCGCAGCTCAAATGGATGGAGCAATTTTAGTTGTTTCTGGAGCAGATGGTCCTATGCCACAAACAAAAGAACATATTTTATTAGCAAAACAAGTTGGTGTACCTAACGTAGTAGTGTTTTTAAATAAAGAAGATCAAGTAGATGATCCAGAATTATTAGAATTAGTTGAATTAGAAGTACGCGAAACATTAGATAAATACGAATTCCCGGGTGATGAAATTCCAATTGTTAAAGGTTCAGCTCTTCTTGCGCTAGAAGCTTTAGTAGAAAATCCAAAATTACTTCGTGGGCAAAACCCATGGGTTGACAAAATTTATCAATTAATGGATGAAGTAGATCGCTATATTCCAACACCACAACGTGAAACAGATAAACCATTCTTACTAGCTGTGGAAGATGTTTTATCAATTACAGGTCGTGGTACTGTTGCTACAGGACGTGTAGAACGTGGAACATTAAAAGTAGGTGAGTCTGTTGAAATCATTGGTTTAAAAGATACACGCACTGGAACAGTTACAGGTTTAGAAATGTTTAAAAAAAGTTTAGACGAAACACTTGCAGGTGATAACGTTGGTGTTCTTTTACGTGGTGTTCAAAAGAAAGATATTGAACGTGGAATGGTATTAGCAAAACCTGGTACGATTAAACCACATACAAAATTTGAAGGTCAAGTATACGTTTTAACAAAAGAAGAGGGCGGTCGTCACTCAGCTTTCTTAACAGGATATAGCCCACAATTCTATTGTCGAACAACAGATGTAACTGGAAAAATTATTGACTTTACACATATTCAAATGAAAAACCCTTCATCTGTTGCTGAAGGACATTCAAAAAAAATGTGTATGCCAGGTGACCGTATTTCAATGACAGTTGGATTAGTAGCTCCAATTGCAATTGAAAAAGGGATGCGTTTTGCCATTCGTGAAGGTGGACGAACAGTAGGTGCAGGTGTAGTAACAACTATTCTTGAATAATTATCTCAATTTATAATTAGATTTTATTTCGCCAAGTCTAAAACTAACGGTTTTAACTGTTGCTATTAGCTTCTAATATAGTAAAATAATTTAATATAAATTTTTCTAAGAAAACTTTTAGGAAAATTTATATTAAATTATTTATAATTATTTGAGTAATTTTATTATTCATGATATACTGGATTAAATGAATTTTTAGGCCCATAACTCAGTTGGTAGAGTGATTGCCTTACAAGCAATAGGTCATCGGTTCAAGTCCGGTTGGGCCTAATCTATATTACAAAAAATAGCTGTATGATGTTAAAAAAATATAACAAATAATTCAATTAACACTATTTATAACTCTAATACTGCGCGTGACGCGCAGGAAAACGATCTTATTTTTTAAAAGTCGTTTGTTTTTAACGAAGACTTGTTAATTGGGTACAAAATAGGGCGCGTAACAACAACAGCTACGAGCTTGTTTTTTTATCTGTTAACTTTTTATTATTTATTAATATTTAAAATTATGGCTCGATATATTGGTCCACGTTTAAGAATTATTCGTCGTCTTGGGAAATTAAGAGGTTTTACACGTAAAAAACCATTCCGCCGTGCTTTTAAAGGAAAAGGTGCTTTACAAGGTAAAGTAATTCCTCCTGGACAACATGGTTTAGCAAAATTATTTAAGAGTCGTCCTTTTGATTCTTCACAAGGAGATTATCTAGTTCGTTTAAAAGTTAAACAAAGATTACGTTACAACTATGGTTTAACAGAACGTCAACTTGTTCAATATGTAAAAAAAGCAAAAAAAACAAAAGAATCAACAGGTCAAGTTTTATTACAATTCTTAGAAATGAGACTTGATAATATTGTTTTTCGTTTAAATATGGCTCCAACTATTGCTGCCGCACGTCAATTAATTAGTCATGGTCATATTCAAGTAAATCAAAAACGAGTAAATATTGCTAGTTATATGTGTAAACCTAAAGATGTTATCTCAGTAAGCATGAAACCAAAATCATTAAAACTGGTATATCGTAACTTACAAGAATATACAGAACAAGTTCGTTTCCACAAAAATCGTTTACAAAAAACATTAGCTTTCTTATTATTTCAATCAAAAATTATGCCTACTCTAACAGCAGCATTAAAAGCTATTCAACAAGGTACAGTTTTTGTTAATAATCGAAAAGTAACAATGCCAAATTATATTTGTACAAATAAAGATGTTGTTTCTATTTCAACAGAAAAAGGAATGCGTAAAGTTAAATTTACAGAAGTTTAAAGTATAAACTAATCAAAAGCAAAGCCTTTGACTCTAGTACTGGGCGTTACGCGCAGGAGCTTTGCTCTTTAGCTAAAGCTCAAGAGTTTCACTATCGGTGAAACTCTTAGTTTCACCAAGGGTAAAACCGTTGACGATAGTACTGCGCGTTACGCGCAGTACTATCGTCAAAAGCGTTGCTCTTGACAAATAAAAAAAATAAATTATAATATTTTTTTATTATGTTTTGCTTAGAGTGAAAAATAACAAACTTTTAAAAATTGGGTAATTTTAAGGTTTAATTTTTCAAACTTAAATTGTTCCTAATTATTCTTAAACCATAAAAAAATCCGTTTGAATAATGGGGCGTCGCCAAGTGGTAAGGCAGCGGGTTTTGGCTCCGCCATTCGAAGGTTCGAATCCTTCCGCCCCAGAAAATTTTTAATCTTTAAAAAAAGATCTGCTGATGGGGTTTATTTATAATTACACTATTTTTTGAAGATTTGTTTGTTCAAAAAATTGTATCAGTATCAAGAGCAACGCTTTTGAGCTTTACTCTTGACGATAGTACTGCGCGTTACGCGCTAGGCTTTGCTCTTCTGCTAAAGCCAACAGTTTCAACTTTTGGTAAAACCATTGGCTTTCACTAAAGCCAAGAGAGTGAAATGTGAAGATTAATTTATTTCGCTGATCAAATATAAAATTTTTAATTATGACGTTTGATAAAAATGTAAAAACTGAAAAAGATAATTTTTTTGAAAAAAACGGAGAATCACAAACCGTAACAAATAAAGGCATCATAAGTTCAGCAATCGAATCTCAAGTTGTTAAGAAATCGACGTCGTATTCAAAATTATCCGAATTACGCTTATTAACAATTGGTTTAGCTTCACCTAATAAAATTCGCCAATGGGCTGAAAAAACTTTACCGAACGGTAAAATTTTTGGTCAAGTAACGAGTCCGAATACTTTACACCATAAAACCTTTAAACCACAACGAGGTGGTTTATTTTGTGAACGTATTTTTGGTCCATTACGTGATTTTGAATGTGCATGTGAAAAATCATCTCGACCAACCGAAGAAGAACGCAAACGCTTTTTAGAATCTCGTAAATTTCAACGTAGATTTTGTCCGAATTGCGACGTGGAATATACTTGGTCAGTAATTAGACGTTATCAACTTGGATATATCGCCTTAATTGCTCCAGTTACACATATTTGGTATTTAAAAGCTACTCCAAGTTATTTGTCAATATTGTTAGATTTTAAAAAACGTCATTTAGAATCAGTTGTTTATTGTTCGCAAACCTTAACATTACAATATAGTTCGACAGCTTTTTATACATTTACAATGGCTAATTCGCCTCATACTTTAATTAGTTCGTGGAAAAAATCTTTAACAAATGTTCAAACAAAATCACCTCAAATTAATTTTTTAAATGAAGGAGAACTTCGAGTATTAAAACGTAAAGCACAAATAAGTACAACGTTACCACAACGTTTGAAAAATTGGCGTGGATTACCAACTGAACCTAGAAAAATGACAGAATTACCTCCTATGAATGGGACAACATTTTATTCAAAAAATAAAAATATTTCAATCCCTACTTTTTCTCAATTAGATAAAATTGATTTTTCTAATTCTTCCGAAATTAATTTAAGCTTATCAAACTCTACTATTGCAAGTTACATTTATTGTCGTATGCAAAAATTATCTCAACAACGGGCTGTTTTCTTAAGTTTAAACAAATTAATGAGCGAATTTTTTAAACGCAGCTACAAAGAAACTGCCAAAGAATCAAAAAAATTAGTCTGGGAAGTCAGTAAACGTAGTGCAAGCCTTTCATTTAAATCTAGTATTAAAACAAAAAATAAACTCTTCTTAGAGTTTGCAAATCGTCCCACAACTCTCAACCACAAAAGTTTCAGTTTTAGTGTGTCAGGAGATGGGAACCCAAAAAACTTTGCTCTTAATTCAACAATTTTTTGGCAATTGTCAATTTACAGATTACGAAAAGATATCATGTTCGAGCTAACAGTTAATCCAGAAGACATGACTGAACAAGAAAAAACCTTAAGTTTAATTCAAACTTATTTATTAAATAGCTTACTATCATTTTTTAAGGATGAAAAAATCATTTTAAACGAATTTAATAATTCTTTTAACAAAAATCTTTCGACCACTCAAAATGCTTATATAAAAGCCCAATCGTTAATAGTATTTATTCTGAAAAAGAAAAAAACAATTTTTGAATTATTTAAGACTCAGTTAAGCTCATTAATTTTTATTCAACAATTTCAACGTTTTTTTGAGATTTTAACTTTATCGCAGGAAGGTTTTGACCATGGTGAAAGTAAGACTTTCATCACTACTGAAACGCCTTTGCTAAAGCCAATGAGTTCAAAATTTTATTTAAAGAAAAATCTAATTTTTAATAAAAAAAATGCGCAGTTTTTACCCCAACTAATAATTGCTCCAAAACATAGTCAAAGTAAGTCTAATACTTTCGAAAATTCTACTGGATTACCACCAACTTCTTTACGCACAAAAGCTTTACTTGAAGAATGGAAAATCTATTTGGATAGTTTTCCAAATGTAGGAATCGGGAAAAATCTGACGGAATCTCGACATTTACTAACAGAAACAGAAAATCAAAAAAATTATTTAAATAAAAAACACACAAAATTATTTAATAATATGTATGCTTTGTCACATCGTTATCGTTGGGAATTAGAAAAAGATTGGAGCTCATTTTTATATTATAACTATGCAGCAGTCGAGCATTCGGACAGTCCAATTGGAGTTTATCAAGAACGTATTGAAACAAATAACACGAATTCTTTTGCCGGTGCTGGAGTAATTCAGAAACTTTTACAAGAATTAGATTTTGATGAATTAAGAAAAATTGATAAACAAAACCGTATTTTACTATATGATTTCCATAAAAAATTAGCTGAATTAAAAAGTTTATCAAAACGAGGAAGTTTAACGCGTGATGATAAAAAAGAATTTAAAGAATTGTTGAAAAAACGTGATCAATTAATGCGACGTACAAAATTAATTCGTAAATTATTCCGCAAAAACTCGCGCCCTGAATGGATGACTTTATCAGTTCTTCCTGTTTTACCACCTGAATTAAGACCTATTATTAAAGTGCAAGACCAAATCGCTGCTTCTGATTTAAATCGCTTATATCAACGTGTTTTATATCGAAATGAACGTTTACGTAAATTTCTAAAAGAGCCAGCAACGAGTTATTCTGCTGAAATGAACTATGCTCAAGCTTTACTACAAGAAGCTGTTGATAATTTGATCGAAAATGGTAAAGGTGGCACAAAACCGGAACGTGATTCTCGAGGTAGAAATTTAAAATCTCTGTCTGAAATTTTAAAAGGAAAACAAGGGCGTTTCCGTCAACATTTATTAGGAAAACGTGTCGACTATTCTGGTCGTTCAGTTATTGTTGTTTCACCAAGCTTAAAAATTCATGAGTGTGGCCTTCCAAAAGAAATGGCGTTAGAACTTTTTTTACCTTTTTTAATCCAACGTATTTTACATTTAAATCTTTCAAAAACGGTTATTGGAGCGAAAAATTTTATTTCAACACAAAAAGACTTAACTTTTGAAATTTTAAAAGAACTTTTACAAGGCCATCCTATTTTATTAAACCGTGCCCCTACTTTACACCGTCTTGGAATTCAGGCCTTTCAGCCAAAATTGATTGAAGGACGCGCGATTTTACTTCATCCACTTGTTTGTTCTGCCTTTAATGCTGACTTTGATGGTGACCAAATGGCAGTACATGTGCCTATTACTGTAGAAGCCAGAGCTGAAGCCTGGAAACTAATGTTTGCTCGAAATCATCTTTTATCACCCGCAACTGGTGAGCCAATGTTATTACCAAGTCAAGATATGGTCTTAGGTTGTTATTATTTAACAAGTGAAAATTTTAAACCGTTAAATTTATTTGTTTCGCCTGTTTTTAGTAATTTTATGCAAGTTTTCCAAACTTATAATCAAGGAAAAATCCCTCTCCAAATGCCTGTTTGGGTTAAATGGGAGAAAACGTTTGAAACTGGATTAGACAAAGATGAACCAATAGAAGTTCGAATTGATCGTTTTGGATATCGTTTTGAAATTTTTTCAAAATATCAACGTCGTTTTAACCAAAAAGGAAAATTAATTAGTCAATTTATTCGTACAACGCCGGGACGTATTTTGCTTCATTTATTAATGGAAGACTCAAAAAATTAAAATAAAATCGTTGAGAATTGCTTTAACTAAAGATTAACTACCAGATCCGTAGTTAATCTTTAGTTAAAGCAAAAATCTTTCTCCTTGTAGCGTTTTATGTTAATATAGGTCATAAAGAGAAGAAAATTTAAACTAAAAATAATCAGTCTCGACTTCAGCTTTAGACTCAAAAACTTTGCTCTTGGTGAAACTACGAGTTTCACCAATAGTGAAACTCTTGAGCTTTAGCTAAAGAGCAAAGCTCAAAAGCTTTGCTCTTGGCGTTAGCATTGCGCGTAACGCCAACGGCTACGCGCTTGGTGAAACTACGAGTTTCACCAATAGTGAAACTCTTGGCTTTAGCAAAAGAGCAAAGCCAAAAGCGTTGCTCTTGTTGAAACTCTCGATTATTATCACCTTACATATTGTAAGTTTTAAAGAAAATTAACCTAGACATGTTGAGCAAAATAAACGAAATTTGGTGAAGTGTTTACAAAAGCAATTATTGATGAAACTACGAATTTCGCCAAAAGTTGCAACTCTTAAGCTTTAGCTAAAGAGTAGAGCCAAAAGCTTTACTTTTAAGAAAAAAGCGACAAATTTTAGTAGTGAAAAACTAAAAAATCCTAAATAGTTGTTTAAATATATTTCAAAGTCAAGCTTATGAAAAAATCAATCGGTTTTATTTTTTCGATTGTTGCTACCTTTGCAGTTGCGTGTTTTGTAAATTCACCAGCAAATGCATACCCTATTTTTGCTCAACAAAACTATGAAAACCCTCGTGAAGCAACAGGACGTATTGTTTGTGCAAACTGTCACTTAGCTCAAAAACCTGTAGATCTTGAAGTTCCACAAGCGGTTCTTCCTGATACAGTTTTTGAGGCGGTTATTAATATTCCTTATGATAAACAAATCCAACAAGTTGCTGGAAATGGTAAAAAAGGGGATTTAAATGTTGGGATGGTTTTAATTCTTCCAGAAGGATTTGAATTAGCTCCAGCAGATCGTATTCCAGAAGAAATGAAAGAAAAAGTTGGAAAACTTTTCTATCAACCATATAGTCCTGAGAGAAAAAATATCCTAGTGATTGGCCCAATCCCAGGTAAAAAATATAGCGAAATGGTAGTTCCTCTTCTTTCTCCAGACCCAGCAAAAAATAAAGATGTTTCATTCTTAAAATACCCTATTTATTTAGGTGGAAACCGTGGTCGTGGACAAATTTATCCAGATGGTTCAAAATCAAATAATACAGTTTATAATTCACCAGCGACAGGGACAATCACAAGTATTGCTCCAGGCGATAAAAAAGGTGGTTACTCAGTAACGATCCAAACAGCTACTGGAGATTCAGTTGTTGAAAAAATTCCAGCAGGTCCTGAATTAATTGTTGCAGAAGGTCAAGCAATTAAAGCAGATCAACCATTAACAAACAATCCAAACGTTGGTGGTTTCGGTCAAAAAGATGTTGAAATTGTTTTACAAAACCCTGCACGTATCCAAGGGTTATTATTATTCTTTGTTTCTGTAATTTTAGCTCAAGTATTCTTAGTTCTTAAGAAAAAACAATTCGAAAAAGTACAATTAGCTGAAATGAATTTCTAATTTTTTAAGAGTTTCACCAAGGGTAAAACCGTTGGCTTTACCCTTTAGCTAAAGCCAAGAGTTTCACTATTGGTGAAACTCGTAGTTTCACCAAGCGCGTAGCCGTTGGCGTTACGCGCAATGCTAACGCCAAGAGCAAAGCTTTTGAGCTTTACTCTTTAGCTAAAGCTCAAGAGCACAGCTTTTGACGATAGTACTGCGCGTAACGCGCAATGCTAACGCCAATAGCAAACCTTTTGACTTTAGTGCTGCGGTTTACCCACAGAGCTTTAATTTTATCTTTTAAAATTATCCAGAAACAGAAAATTGCTTTTTAAAAGCAAGTAAATTTAATAGAAAACTAAATTGGTGCCTTTTGGTTTAACGCAGAGCAAAGTTTTTGGCTTTGCTCTTTAGCTAAATCTAAAGTCACCCTCCTCAATTTTTAATGGTTCAATCCATCTTTTTTCTTAGGTTATTTATTTTTAAAAACCTTCGAAAATTATTTGTTTTTACATATTGTAAACAGAAGGATATTTTATTTATGTCAGTTACAAAAAAACCAGATTTAAGTGATCCAGTATTAAAAGCTAAATTAGCAAAAGGTATGGGTCATAATAGTTATGGCGAGCCAGCTTGGCCAAACGATTTACTTTACATTTTCCCAGTAGTTATTTTTGGGACATTCGCTTGCGTTATTGGACTTTCAGTTCTAGACCCAGCAGCTACTGGCGAACCTGCAAACCCATTTGCAACACCATTAGAAATTTTACCAGAGTGGTACTTTTACCCAGTGTTCCAAGTTCTACGAGTTGTTCCTAATAAATTATTAGGTGTTCTTTTCATGGCTGCAGTTCCAGCTGGATTAATTACAGTACCATTTATTGAAAATATTAATAAATTTCAAAACCCTTACCGTCGTCCAATTGCAAGTATCCTATTCTTATTAGGAACTGCTGTTGCGATTTGGTTAGGGATTGGAGCCACTTTCCCTATCGACATCTCATTAACTTTTGGATTATTCTAATTTTATTTAGATGATTTAGATGTTAAAACTTTAGCTTTGCTTTCTCTTGACATTTGAGAGAGAACAAAGCTAATTTCAAGTTTCGCGTACAAAATCCTTTACAAAGCACAAAGCTTTTAACAATAGCGCATTACTTTCTACGCTTTGCTCTTCAGCTAAAGCTCAAGAAGTTTCAACTATAAAGGTTTCACGCACTTATATTTAATAGACATAAATTTTAAATTTAAAGAGCACTGAATATAAACCTCGCGTTTTTGAAGTTTTTATTTTATACTAGTACTAAATCTATTAATTCTTGGTTTTAGAATTTTCATTATAAATGAAATAAATCATAAAATAGTTAGAGCTCATCGTCTAATGGATAGGACAGGAACCTTCTAAGTTTCTAATGTAGGTTCGATTCCTACTGGACTCAAGAGCAAAGCTTTTGAGCTTTACTCTTTAGCTAAAGCTCAAGAGTTTCATCAAGGGTAAAACCATTGACGATAGTACTGCGCGTTACGCGCTAGGCTTTACCCTTTAGCTAAAGCCAAAAGTTTCAACTATTGGTAAAACCAATCTTCATACAATCAGCTTTAAACTCTTTGTTTGCTTAACTGTAAATGCAATGAAATATTCGTTTTTTTATAACTTAATTTTAAACACTGCAAAAATTTCAAAATTATTGACTTTTTTTTTGTTTAATTTTATAATAGATCTAGTTAACTTAATTTATGGCCCCCATCGTCTAGAGGCCTAGGACATCTCCCTTTCACGGAGGAAACGGGGATTCGAATTCCCCTGGGGGTATAAAAATTTTGAGGAGTTAGAGCTTTTCTAGTAAAAGATTTGTCTGAACATTTCCTATTAGAAAGCAATAATCCTTACAAGTATTGTTTATAAAAACTTAGTCAAATGACTAGGTAAAAATCCAATTTTGGATTTCCCAAAAGATTTTGACCAATAGTTGAAATTCCTTGACTTTGCTCAATTTTAAAAAGCCCCTAAACTATTAAAGACATTAAGTTGAAGGTCTTTTCATTTATGATATACTTAAAATTAAGCTCGTAAATTTTTTATTAGTTTAACTAATTCTCATTTAAAGTTTTTATTATGTCAGATTAGATTCTAAAGCAGCATGGAAAATTTTAAAACTGAGTCTGAAAAGAATTTGCGGGCGTCAAGGCTATTTAAAAATGGGGCGTCGCCAAGTGGTAAGGCAGCGGGTTTTGGCTCCGCCATTCGAAGGTTCGAATCCTTCCGCCCCAGTAATAAATTTTTATAGCAGATTTACTTTAGCTGTATCTTGCTAATAAATCTAAACATCAGTTATGTAATTTAAGTTGTTTTAAACAATTCAACTTTTTGTAAAATCTTTAAACTCGTTTCATCTTGACTTTACCCCCCGAGTCAGAATGAACTATTTGAAAAAACAAAATGAGAATTTAAGCAAACTTTTATATTTTCTTCAATTTAAGTCTTTGTGTTAGCATTGCGCGTAACGCGCAGTACTATCGTCAAAAGCTTTGCTCTTGGTGAAACTCTTGGCTTTAGCTAAAGAGTAAAATTGAAAAAAAGATTATGTTGTAAAGACTAAGAAACTTAACTTAAAAGTTTTTCGTTTTATTAATCGGCTCAACCAAACAATTAATAGTAAAAAATCTAATATGGCCAACTCAAATGTAGTCAACTCTTTAATAACTCAAAAACAAGCGTTCTTTATTTCCTGCCGAGAATCACGAATTGAAAATCCTCGCAGTTTTTATGGTTCTTTTTATTTAGGTCCTTTTCATTCTGGCCAAAGTTTAACGGTTGCTAACGCTTTAAGACGCACTTTATTATCAGAATTAAAAGGCTTAGCCATTACTTCTGCTGAAATTAGTGGTGCTGTTCATGAATATAGTATTTTACCAGGTGTTCGTGAATCAGTTTTAGATATATTATTAAATTTAAAAGAAATTGTTTTAAAAAGCTCAATAAAGCACCCACAAAATTTACAGCAAAATCAAATGGCCTATATTCAAGTTCGTGGCCCAGGAGTTGTACGCGCAAAAGATATTAAATTACCTGTAAGTCTTACTTGTGTTGATCCAGAACAATATATTGCAACTTTAGCCGATGATGGTATTTTGAATATTCAATTAAAAATTCAGCAAGGAAAAAATTATATTGTTCAAAAACCTTCTAGTTTTCTAAAAAATAGTAATTGGAAAGAAATTCAACTTCGTCAATTATTATTACGAAAATTAACCGAATTAAAAAAAGCTGCGCCAAATCAGGATTTAACTCCAAAACCCTTAAGTATTGATGCAGTCTTTATGCCAATTACCCGAGTAAATTATGTTATTCAAGTTCAAGATAATTTGTCAATTGCTCTAGAAAAAAATGCAGAAAATTTTTCAAAAGATACTTTTGCCTCGTTTGAAGACAGCACAAATAAAGTAAATCCTTATGCTAATGGAACGCTACGCCCAAATTCTCAATCAAGTCATAGTGAAACTCAGGAAAAAACCAATCATATTATAGTCTTAGATATTTGGACAAATGGCAGTATTCATCCACGTGAAGCTTTGTATACTGCTTCACAAAAATTGCTTCAACTATTTGCGAATATTGAAAAAGTACAAATTCGAAATTCTTTATTATTTAAAACACTAGTAGATTCTGAAAAAAATTATGAACATGTTACCAATAAACTTCAGGCAATTTCATTTAATCCAATGGCGTCTGAAGAACAACAAATTCCCGAACTTAATCAAAAATTTAATGAAGAATCAACTTTATCAAAACAAACTTTAGAACAAATTAAATTTGTTTCAGCTCAAGCAAAGAAATATTGGACAGTTCAAAAATTACAATTAACTGAAATTAATAATCTAAATATTTCTTTGCGTCCTTATACATGCTTAAAACGCGCAAATATTCAAACATTATATGATTTAATTCATTACCCAAAATCCGATTTATTAAAACTTAAGAATTTTGGTTATAAATCGTTAGAAGAAGTTGAGTTAAGTTTAAAAGAAATTGGAATTCAGCTCACAGATTAGGAAAAATTTAACCAATTCTTTAATTTAGCCTTTGAATTTTTTATCCTGATTTGAAAAAGAAAATTAATAAAAATTAATTTTTATTAATTTTCTTTTTCAATGAGCAAAGCTAATGACGATAGTACTGCGCGTTACGCGCTAGGCTTTGCTCTTTAGCTAAAGCCAATGAGGGCAAAATATTAATTATTATTAATTAGCCTTTTTCTCAAAATTTTGCTGAGTTTTTTATTGCATTTAATCAAAATTATGGTAATATTAATAAATATTAAGCCTGCTTAGCTCAGTTGGTTAGAGCTTCCGTTTCATACGCGGGTTGTCACTAGTTCAAATCTAGTAGCAGGCAAAAAAATACTTTGTTTAAAAATGTTGGAAATTTTCAGCAAATAGTTTCTGAGAATTTTCGCTGTCAAAAAGAAATACTCTTGAAACGTTGATTGAAATCACTTTAATCTAATTAAAACGTATAGAGCAGAGAATAAATTTTCTTATTCAATTCTTCAAATTTGTATAAACTAATCCCCAGAAAATTTTTCAACTTTCGTAAATTGAAGAATAAAAGTTCACTGCATTATTTGTAAATTTAAAAACCTTTTCCTTAGCTAACACAATAGTTAGCTTGATTCGTTTTTAAAAACTTAGATCTAAAAGCTCATAGTGCGACCTGTTTAAATATATATTTTTTGTAAAAACCCAGTCGAACTGGAGGCTTTAACCTGGTTACTCTTCGCATAAAGCCAATAGTTAAAACTTGAAGACCGTTTTTTTCTTTAAAACAGCTCTTCTTTTATAAAATAAAGAAAGAAAAGGTGTTAATCCTTAAAGTATTCAATACCAAGGTTTGAAATAGCAAATTAAAATATCAAACTGAAACTTTGAAAGTTAAAAAATAACCGCAAAAATAAATAAAAAAAGAATTTTAGCTTATTTTGGAGAAGTTGAATTAATTTACTAACTATTCTTCTGAATCTAAAAATAAATCTCAAATAAATTTTCCATTTCTCTAACTTTTTATGAGAAGTTTAAAAAATTAAAAACGCTTAAAACAATCGTTTTTTATAGTGGCCCTAAAATATTAAAACTGCGTAAATTCTTTCTTAAAACAGGAAATAATATAATTTATTGATAAAAATCATTTTTTATATTAAGATTGAAAATAGTCATTACTTATTTTTTCACTTAGAATTGTTCTAAAATACTTACTGTTCAATTTGGCAAATACGAAGTATTTGTAGCAATATTACACAATTTATTTAAAAAGAAAAAAGAAACAAAATTTTAATATTTTCACATTCTAAAATGTTGTTTCTTTTAGTTTCGAAATAAAAAAGAGTCTTTAAAAAAATTTGCCCCGCGAATTTCAACCACAGTTGAAACTTTGGGCTTTAGCATTGTGAATAAAGCCAATGGTTTTTATCCAGGCATTGTAATTTTAAAAAGCTAATTTTGGTAAACTTAAAAATTTACTCAAATTTTTAAGGGTACATCAGACTAATTTTTTATTCATTAGCAAATAAATATTTTTTAACGCTCAAAAGTAAAAAGCAAAGTGCGCTTTGCAAATTTTCAAAAATAACTCAGGAGTTAGAAATTTATGGCAACGAAATTGTTTCCAAAATTTAGCCAAGGTTTAGCTAACGATCCTACAACACGTCGTATTTGGTTTGGATTAGCAGTCGCTCATGATTTTGAAAGCCACGACGGCATGACGGAAGAAAGTCTTTACCAAAAGATTTTCGCTTCGCATTTTGGTCAATTAGCAATTATTTTTTTATGGACATCTGGTAACTTATTCCACGTGGCGTGGCAAGGTAACTTTGAACAATGGATTCAAGATCCACTTCATACGCGTCCAATCGCTCACGCTATTTGGGATCCACACTTTGGTCAACCCGCAGTGGAAGCGTTCACACGTGGAGGTGCTTCAGGTCCTGTAAATATCGCTACATCTGGTGTGTACCAATGGTGGTACACAATTGGTATGCGTACAAACCAAGATTTATATACAGGTTCTGTGTTTCTTGGATTAGTTTCAGGAATTTTCTTATTTGCAGGTTGGTTACACTTACAACCAAACTTCCAACCATCTTTATCATGGTTTAAAGATGCTGAATCACGTTTAAATCACCATTTATCTGGATTATTTGGGGTAAGTTCATTAGCTTGGACTGGTCACTTAGTGCATGTTGCAATTCCTGAATCACGTGGTAAACATGTTGGGTGGGATAATTTTTTAACAGAATTACCGCATCCTCAAGGTTTAACACCATTCTGGACAGGGAATTGGGCAGCTTATGCTCAAAACCCAGATTCTTCTAGCCATGTATTTGCTACATCTCAAGGTTCAGGAGAAGCTATTTTAACATTCTTAGGTGGTTTCCACCCTCAAACTCAAAGTTTATGGTTAACTGATATGGCTCACCACCATTTAGCTATTGCAGTAATTTTTATTATTGCAGGACACATGTACCGTACAAACTTTGGTATTGGTCACCGTATGCAAGCTATTTTAGACGCACACGTTCCACCAGCTGGTGGTTTAGGTGCAGGTCACAAAGGTCTATTTGAAACAGTAAATAATTCTTTACATTTCCAATTAGGTTTAGCTTTAGCTTCAGTAGGAACAATTTGTTCTTTAGTAGCTCAACATATTTATGCATTACCACCTTATGCTTTCTTAGCAAACGACTTTACGGCGCAAGCCGCATTGTACACGCATCACCAATATATCGCAGGGTTTATTATGTGTGGTGCTTTTGCTCACGGGGCTATTTTCTTTATTCGTGATTACGATCCAGAAAAAAATAAAGGTAACGTTTTAGCACGTATGTTAGATCATAAAGAAGCAGTTATCTCTCACTTAAGTTGGGTTACTTTATTTTTAGGTTTCCATACTCTTGGTTTATATGTTCATAATGACGTAATGCAAGCCTTTGGTACACCGGAAAAACAAATTTTAATTGAACCAGTTTTTGCTCAATGGATTCAAGCCGCTCAAGGTAAAGCTTTATATGGCTTTGATTTCTTATTATCTTCTTCATCTAGCCCAGCTGCATCAGCTAGCCAAAGTTTATGGTTACCAGGTTGGTTAGAAGCAATTAATAACAATCAAAACTCTTTATTCTTAAACATTGGTCCTGGTGACTTCTTAGTTCACCATGCTATTGCTTTAGGTTTACATACAACAACATTAATTCTTGTTAAAGGTGCACTTGATGCTCGTGGTTCAAAATTAATGCCAGATAAAAAAGATTTTGGGTATAGTTTCCCTTGTGACGGTCCAGGCCGTGGAGGAACTTGTGATATTTCTGCGTATGACGCGTTCTATTTAGCTGTTTTCTGGATGTTAAATACAATTGGTTGGGTAACATTCTACTGGCACTGGAAACATTTAACATTATGGCAAGGTAATACAGCTCAATTTGATGAATCTTCAACATATTTAATGGGCTGGTTACGTGACTATTTATGGTTAAATTCTTCTCAATTAATTAATGGTTACAACCCATTTGGTATGAACAGCTTATCTGTTTGGGCTTGGATTTTCCTTTTTGGACACTTAATCTACGCTACTGGGTTCATGTTCTTAATTTCTTGGCGTGGTTATTGGCAAGAACTTATTGAAACATTAGTTTGGGCTCACGAAAAAACACCTTTAGCAAATTTAGTTTATTGGAAAGATAAACCAGTTGCTTTATCAATTGTTCAAGCTCGTTTAGTAGGTTTAGCTCACTTCTCTGTAGGTTTTATCTTTACTTATGCAGCTTTCTTAATTGCTTCAACTTCTGGTCGTTTCGGATAAAAAAATTTTTAATTAGATTTTTCTAAACTAGACTTTAATTTTTTTAAGACTGCGTTTTTGCTAGAAATAACAAAAGCGCAAGTCTTAGAGTAAAAATTCTGGAGTTACAATATTTTTATAATGGAATATCTGTGCCTCAAACATTTTTGTTTTTTCTTCAGATTTTAATTCCATTACAGGACTACTTCAGCCTCTAAAAACTCGTTAATGAAACCTCCTCCTTTAAAGGCTGGACTTTACTTTAGTCTTTAATTAAGGTTAAATATTAATAAATATTAACTAAAAAATACCTAAATCGAGTAAAAAAGAAGATTTAGGAATTTTAGACCATTTCTCCAGGTACTTCAATTTTTGGCTTTATGTAACAGTTAAAACCAAGGATTTTACCCGTGATAAAACTAAGAGCAAGGTTATGGTGATAGTAATAGTACTGCGCGTTACGCGCTGAAGCTATACTCTTTAACTAAAGCTCAATAGTTGAAATTCTAAATCTTTCGCATATGTAGATTAATAGAATCTTTAATAAACTTACTCAAAAAGTAAAATAACAAGTAAATTTATCATTTAGATTCCTTTGTTTTACCCAGTATTCATTGCCCCAGAAAATTTGAAAAAAAACCTTTGGGGTACTAGAATTTGTAATATGGGTAAAAACACTAAACTTTTTTCTTTTATTATTTTCTTTATTCAATCTATCTATATTCTTAGGTGAATTACTTTAAAAAGAAACTAGTAGATAAGAAACTTTTTTTAAAATGTCTCATTTAAAAGAATGAGCACTCAATTCTCATTATGAATTTAATTTTATTTGAAAATTCATTAATTAAATTTTCGTTTGCTTCTTTATTTCTTTCCATGTTAGGTTATTGGATTGAAACCAGTTTTTCTTTAAAATTAAAATGGAGTTTTGCCAAAATAACAATGTATTTTGCAAATATTCTTTTAATTTCTTTTTTAGTGAGCCGTTGGATTGAATCAGGTCATTTCCCATTAAGCAACTTATATGAATCTTTAATTTTTTTATCATGGACTTTAAGTTCTCTTCATATTTTTTTAGAACTTCAATTTCAAAATAATGGAGAAAGTATTTCTCAACAAAATCTTCCCCCAATTTCCACAATTAATACGACTGGTTCATTTCGTTTTGAATTAAATACAAAACAAAGTAATTTAATTGGGTGTATTACTTCACCAACAATTTTATTAATTCAAGCGTTTGCGACATTAAGCTTACCTAAAGAGATGCAAATGCCTAGTGCCTTAGTTCCTGCACTTCAATCAAATTGGTTAATGATGCATGTGACTCTAATGATTTTAAGTTATGCTGCTTTAATTCTTGGATGTTTATTCTCAGTCGCTTATTTAATTATTGCACGTAATCAAAATTTTCAAATTCAAGGAAATAGTTTAGGAAGTAAAATCTCACCAGTAACTCTGGATGGAGAAACTTCGTCAAACATTGCTTTTACAACTGGAGGAAATTTCAAAGTTGAAAATTTTAATGCTTTAGTGGAAAACAAAACAGACGATAATTTCTTTGGACAAAAAAAAGAGACGCAATTAGCTGAATTATCAAAAATGTTTGATAATTTAAGTTATCGCATTTTAGGTATTGGCTTTCCTTTATTAACCATTGGTATTTTATCTGGGGCAGTATGGGCAAATGAAGCATGGGGGTCTTATTGGAGTTGGGATCCAAAGGAAACTTGGGCCTTATTAACATGGTTAATTTTTGCTATTTATTTGCATACACGCTTAACAAAAGGCTGGTCAGGAAAAGGACCTGCTTTAATTGCTTCATTAGGCTTATTAAGTGTTTGGGTTTGTTTTTTAGGAGTTAATTTATTAGGTCAAGGATTGCATAGTTATGGTTGGATTTTTGAAAAAAATGCCTAATTCCGAGTTTCAGTAATCACCAAAGCTGATGAGTTTACTCCTTTGTAAAAGCTAATCGCGTAGATGTTGTTGTAACGAGCCGTTTTAACAGGAATGTAAAGCTTTTGGCTTTTACTCTTAGCTAATGACAAAACTTTCAATTGTTGGTGAAACTCGTAGTTTCACCAAGGGTAAAACCGTTGGCTTTACCCTTTAGCTAAAGCCAAGAGTTTCACTATTGGTGAAACTCGTAGTTTCACCAAGGGTAAAACCGTTGGCTTTACCCTTTAGCTAAAGCCAAGAGTTTCACTATTGGTGAAACTCGTAGTTTCACCAAGAGCAACGCTTTTGGCTTTGCTCTTTTGCTAAAGCCAAGAGTTTCACCAAGAGCAAAGCTTTTTTATATAGAATTAAAAAGGCGAGTGAGATTTATAATAAATAATAATAAAAAAATAAAGATTAAAGTAAAAATGATTCGGATTTCTTATTATGGTCATTTAAATAATTCTCTAATTTGAAAAAGTTAAATTAAACTTTAGAGCAAATTAGAGAATTTTTAAAAAAACTAGTTGAAAATGTAACTAGAAAATAATACTGCTAAAACAAAGATTAATAATAGTCCCCAGTACAGACTACTACGGTTTAATTCAACAACTTGTTTGTTAGGATTCGGTCTAGCCATAAAATAAAAAAAAGTGTAACGGGTCTAAAACAATGAAATTTTTTAGTAATTTTCCACAAAAAACAAAATTATTTTGTTTTTTGTAGCATAATTTGACAGATGAAAAAAATTAAAAACTTTTCTCATTTTAGTCTTAGTTAAAGTGGTAAATAAATGATGGACTCAGTTAGTTATTCATGGATCTTTAACTACAATTTCAAAATATTAATTAAATAATAAATCAAAATCTATGAAAAAATTTAGTATTAATAATTGTTGGGAACCTTCAAAAACTTTAAAATTAAATGTTGGCTTCTTCAATTCTTATTGTTATAGCCACAAAGAGGAGTTTTTTGACTGATTTTAAAAGTCGTTAATATTGTAAGATTGAAATTCAATTTCAAAAATGTTTATTAACAATATAGAGAGAATTTGTTTAAAACTTAAAATAGTTTTACCAAGGGCGTAGCTGTTGGCTTTGCTCTTCTGCGAAAGCCAAGAGTTTCACCAAGCCAAATTTCTTTAATTCTTTTAAAAAATTAACGTTGAATAAATTGCATAGCTGTAATTGCACCTAAGAAAAAAATCGTAGGAACTGCAATTGCGTGGATAGCAAGCCAACGAACAGTAAAGATTGGATAAGTAATTACTTCATTTTGTGAACTCATAAAGTTGAAAACAAACTTTAATTATAGATTATTAAGGGTCTAGTTTTTATCCCTTGCTTCCATTCTTGTCAATACTCGACAAAACCGCCATGTAAGCGGACCCTTTTGGGTGGAAAATGACTTCATCCAACCTGAATAGTTAAATTGCGCAAAAGTCTAGAGAATAATTAAAAAATTGCTAGAAATTTGAAAAAAGTTATATAATATAATTTATAGTTCGCTATTTCTATTATACTTTAGAGTAGATAGGGAATCAACTGTTAATATTAATTATATTAATTTTTTTATAAATCTTTTTTTTAATGTATTGCTTTTCTTTAGGTAAAATTTATGGCCATCTCACGCTACTTTTTAGACGATTTTGTTGAAATTCAAAGAAAAAGTTTTTTTAATTTATTAAAAAAGGGTATTCCTCAAGAATTTTCCAAAAGAAATCCAATTACAAATAAAACCAATGAAGTTGAATTTATTTTTTATGGAGACGCTTATAAACTTTTGCGTCCACAATATAGTCCAAAACAAGCCATTGCTCTGTCGAAAACTTACGCATCTAAACTCTATGTTCCTGTTCAATTAATTGATCGTCGCTCTCAAAAAATCCAGTTTAAATGGGTCTTTATTGCTAATTTGCCATTAATGACAAAACGCGGGCATTTCTTAATTAATGGAGCTGCTCGAGTAGTAATGAATCAAATTGTAAGAAGCCCAGGTATTTATTTTCATAAAAAATTACATGAAATCTATAGTGATAAACAAAATAATAAACCTGATCATGTATATATTCGATACTACGCTGATTTTATTTGTGAGCGAGGTACTTGGCTTCGAATTGAAATGGATAGAGAAAAAGCTATTTGGGCCCAAATGAAAAAAGGACCAAAATTACCTATTATGTGGTTATTAATTGGTATGGGTTTAAGTGAAAAATATATATTTGGAAAAATTAATGATCCACAATTGTTACTTTACAATTTTCAACGAGAAAAAAAATCTAAATTTACTTATGATTATCTGACTAAACCTGAACAAGTGTGGGAAGAAATTCATAATATGGTTTTTGTAAAAAAATTAAATGATCCAGATAAAACTATTGAATTAGGACGTAAATGGTTATTTAAAAAATTTATGAATCCTCGCACTTATGATTTAGGAAGTGCTGGACGCTTAGCTCTTAATAAAAAATTAAATGTTTCGATTAATCCATTAAATACCACATTAACGGGTCATGATATTTTAGCAGCAACCGAGTATTTATTACAAGTTGAAAAAGGTGTTTATGGAATTGATGATATTGATCATTTAAAAAATCGTAAAGTTCGTACAGCTGGAGAATTAATTCAGATGCAGTTTGGAATTGGATTATTGCGTTTAGAAAAACATATTCGTGAAAAAATGAATGAAACAAGTTCATATTGGAATGTAAATGAAATTAATGATTCTCTTTCTTCAGATCAAAAAAAACCTGAGCAAGTTACTGTATCTATTAATCAATTAATTAATACCAAAGCCGTTAACGGAGCACTTAAAGAATTCTTTGGAACTAGTCCATTATCACAATTTATGGATCAAATTAATCCATTAGCAGAAATTACGCATAAACGTCGTTTAAGTTCTTTAGGACCCGGGGGTGTCACACGCGATACAGCAACATTAGCCATTCGTGGGATTCATCCGAGTCATTATGGACGAATTTGTCCAATTGAAACGCCCGAAGGAAAAAATACAGGCTTAGTAAATTCTTTGACTGCCTTTGCGCGATTAAATGCAAAAGGTATTTTAGAAAGTCCTTTTTATAAAGTTTACCAAGGTCAAGTTCAAAAAGCTTTAGGTATGATTTATTTGTCTGCTGAACAGGAAGAAAGACTTAATGTTGGTGCAGGAGATTTAGATTTATCACCAACCGGCTTTTTATCAAAAGCTTCAATTCCGGCTCGAATTTCAGCTAATTTTACAAAAATTCGTCGTAATGACATTCAATTTCTTGCTGTCTCTCCGCTACAAATGATTTCGATTGCTACTTCTTTAATTCCATTTTTAGAACATGACGATGCAAACCGAGCTTTAATGGGTTCAAATATGCAACGTCAAGCTGTACCTTTATTACGTCCACAACGTCCTATTGTTGGAACAGGATTAGAAACCCGTGTCGTTAGTGATTCGGGGCATGCTCTTCAAGCAAAAAAAAGTGGTTTCATTGCCTCGGCAACTGGTAAAAGTATTACAATTTATAGTATTAAAGGAATTTAACAAATTCTGTTTTTTAATCTAGCTGTAGTAAAGCTCCTGCGCGTTACGCGCAGTACTAGAGTCAAAAGCTGTGCTCTTGGTGAAACTACGAGTTTCACCAATAGTGAAACTCTTGGCTTTAGCTAAAGGGTAAAGCCAACGGTTTTACCCTTGGTGAAACTCGTAATAATTTTTTAAGTCTACGTTTTTAATATTTTTCTAAATTTTAAAGTTTATAAAAAATCTTTTAACATATGAAAGTAATTCCGTCACGTTCTTATTCAAACTTTCTTTCTGGTGAAGGCAATATAACCCACCCATTGTTAAAACAAAAAATTAATTTGCCAGATATTGAGCTAAAAAAAATAGAACATCCTCTTGAATCTTATCATCGTTCCAATCAAGATACATGTTTAGTTCATCGACCCGCGGTCTTTGAAGGAGAATGGGTTCATGAAGGAGATTTATTAGCTGATTCTGCTGCGAGTATTGGTGGAGAGTTATCTTTAGGTTGTAATATATTAATTGCTTATATGCCATGGGAAGGGTATAATTATGAGGATGCTATTTTAATTAGTGAAAAATTAGTCTATGATGATTTGTATACATCTATCCATTTAGAAAATTATGAATGTTCTATTCGTGAAACCAAATATGGCATGGAGAAAGTTACTCGTGATATTCCTGATATTTCTGCAAATGAACTTAGTCATTTACAATCAAATGGATTAGCCAAATTAGGTAGTTGGGTTGAAGAAGGGGATATATTAGTTGGGAAAGTAACTCCAATCGCAAAAAAATTTGCTTCTGGTTATCAAAAATTACTTTTTTCAATTTTAGAAAAAGAATTTACCCCAGCTCGTGATTCCTCTTTGCGCGTTCCTAAAGGATTACGCGCTAAAGTTGTTGATATTCGCCCAAAAGGTACTGCTTCATTCAATAAAATAGATAATTCAGTTGAGACTCCTCCTGGAAGTTCACTCCAAATTTCATTAGCTGAAAGACGTAAAATTCAAGTTGGTGATAAAATGGCTGGACGTCACGGTAACAAAGGTATTGTTTCCCAAATTCTTCCACGTCAAGATATGCCCTATTTACCAGACGGAACCCCGATTGATTTATTATTAAATCCTTTAGGAGTACCTTCGCGTATGAATGTGGGACAAATTTATGAATGTTTATTAGGGTTAGCCGGAAAATATTTAGGAGAACATTATAAAATCCTACCTTTTGATGAAATCTATGGGCCGGAAGCATCTCGTTCTTTTGTTTATTCTAAACTCTATGAAGCTGGGAAAGAAACTGGATTGAATTGGATTTTTAATCCCAATTGTCCTGGAAAAATTCATTTATTTGATGGTCGGACTGGAGATCTTTATGATCAACCTGTAACAGTTGGTTATAGTTATATTTTAAAACTTGTTCATTTAGTTGATGATAAAATTCATGCTCGTTCAACAGGACCTTATGCTCTTGTAACACAACAACCTTTACGCGGCCGTTCAAAATATGGCGGTCAACGATTAGGAGAAATGGAAGTTTGGGCTATTGAAGGGTATGGTGCAGCTTTTACTTTATTAGAAATGTTAACTATTAAATCCGACGATATGACAGGAAGAATGACATTATGGTCAAATATTATTTTAAAAAAAGATATTGCTATTGGAACACCGGAATCTTTTAAAGTTTTAGTCTGTGAATTACAAGCACTGTGTTTAGATATTGGCCTTTTTCGTTTAGATTCAAAAGGTTTCTTTCAACAAATCGATCATTTAGTAAAATTACCATAACTTTAAAGCTGAAGAGTAAAGCTCCCCACTAAGGTTAAAAAAAGAGCAGATTTATTTTTGAAATTTGTTAAATAATTTGTTAAAATTATGTAAACACAAACAATACTTTTTCTATTATTTATTATCGTATTTTAAAAATTCTAAGAGAAGCTGCTTAAAAAATTTTTATGAGCAGTTTTGAAGCCAAATTTAAGATTTAAAATAATATTTTAAATCTTAAATTTAGGTTTATATGATCTTTCGTTTAAAACTAATGTTAATTTTAACCTCAAATTATGAAGATGTCAGTCTATAAACAGGGAATATTGTTTTAGTACTAAAATAATAAAGGAAAAAATCAAAAGCAAATGCCTAACTATAATTTTTAGGAGAAATGTTCTTTTAATACAAAGAAAAGAAATTTGAAAAAGCCCATTGATTTTTAGCACTTAAAAAACCGTTTAGCTCATTTTTTTATGCTTAGCTTTAGCTAAAGCGCAAAAGTTTTATCAATAGTTGAAACTTAAATTGTCTTTAATTGGCAATCTTTTTTCAGTGGAGAAACTAAATTATTAGTTTCTCCACTGAAATTATAATAATAACTAACTTATCTATTAAATTAAAATTTATTTGTTGCGTTTAAATTTGGCTGTACCCCTTTTTTCTCTACTTACTCTTATTTGAAGAGCTAATTTTAGGAAAAATCTTTTCCATAAATTTGAATTTCATTTGAAATATCAAATTATGTCTTTTTTTTGACAAATAGTATTAAATTAAATCTTTATGAAAGAATCTCAAGAAAATTTAGTTTTCGAATGTGAAACAGGAAATTATCATACATTTTGTCCAATTAGTTGCGTTTCATGGCTTTACCAAAAAATTGAAGATAGTTTTTTTCTTGTAATCGGAACAAAAACATGCGGTTATTTTTTACAAAATGCAATGGGGGTTATGATTTTTGCTGAACCGCGTTATGCTATGGCGGAATTAGAAGAAAGTGATATTTCTGCACAATTAAATGACTATAAAGAATTAAAACGTTTATGTCTTCAAATTAAGCAAGATCGAAATCCAAGCGTTATTGTTTGGATTGGAACATGCACAACAGAAATTATTAAAATGGATTTAGAAGGAATTGCTCCTAAACTGGAAGCTGATATTGGTATTCCAATTATTGTAGCTAGAGCAAATGGTTTAGATTATGCTTTTACACAAGGTGAAGACACAGTATTAGCAGCGATGGCTCAACGTTGTCCAGAAAAAGCTCCAACAGATAAACCTGATCCATCATTAGTTTTATTTGGCTCTTTAACTAGTAATGTTGCAAGTCACTTAGCATTAGAATTAAAAAAACAAGGAATTCAAGTACAAGGTTGGTTACCTTCACCACGTTATGGCGATTTACCAGCTCTTGGCGAAGATGTTTATGTTGCTGGTGTCAATCCTTTTTTAAGTCGTACTGCGACAACTTTAATGCGTCGTCGTAAATGTAAATTAATTAGCGCCCCTTTTCCAATTGGCCCAGATGGAACACGTGCATGGATTGAAGAAATTTCTTCTGTTTTTGGAATTGTTCCTCATGGTTTAGAAGAACGTGAACAACAACTTTGGGAAAATCTTGAAGACCTTGTTTCATTAGTTCGTGGAAAATCAGTTTTTTTTATGGGAGATAATTTATTAGAAGTATCGTTAGCTCGTTTTCTTATTCGTTGTGGAATGATTGTCTATGAAATTGGTATTCCATACATGGATAAAAGATTCCAAGCTGCAGAACTTGCACTTTTAGAAAAAACATGTTTAAAAATGAACGCTCCTATGCCACGTATTGTTGAAAAACCAGATAATTATTATCAAATTCAACGTATTCGTGAACTTCAACCTGACCTAACAATTACTGGAATGGCTCATGCAAATCCATTAGAAGCTCGTGGAATTACTACAAAATGGTCAGTAGAATTTACTTTTGCCCAAATTCATGGCTTTACAAATGCGCGTGAGATTTTAGAATTAGTTACACGTCCGTTACGTCGTCAAAAAAATATTGCAGAAAAAAGTCTTACTTTTGTTTAATAGTAAGCTTTAACCAAAGAGTAAAGCCAATGGTTTTATTCATTTTATTTTTTTCTATTGTTTTGCTTTAGTTATTCAGTTTCACCAATATTGAAACTTTTGATTTTAGTGAAGGGGTAAAGATTTTGGCTTTACTCCTGACATTAGAAAAATTCAAATATTAAATTAATAGTAAGTAACTTGTACTAGTAAGGAATAAGTCCATAGTTGAAATAGTTGCTTTCTCTATTTTGTTGCGGTAAGATTAAAAATGTTCTAAAATTACGATCTGAAATTTAATATTTATTTTACAAATATCAAAAAATCGTTTTTTTATTTAGAGATGGAGAGATGGCTGAGTGGTCGAAAGCGGCTGATTGCTAATCCGTTGTATGGAGATTTCCATACCGAGGGTTCGAATCCCTCTCTCTCCGAAATTTTTTTCTTTAAAACTTAAAAATCTTATTACCTTTACTTTTGAAAAAGAGTAATCTTATTTATTTGATATTTTATAAAAATTTCTGATTTATTTTCGTAATAAATAGTGAAGTTTTATATGTTTTATCCTTTTTTTCTTTACAAAATAATAAAAATTATATATAATAACTATGGTTGTGTGCGACTCGAAAGACATAAATATATTTGACTACTAAAAAAACCTACTAGAAAATAAAATTCATTACTGTTGTATCTTTTGACTTTTGAACTTTAGCTAAAGAGCAAAGATCTTGAAAGTAACAGCCATAGGAATTTCATAGCTTTTTTCTAGTATTGTAGTTTGTAAAAAGAAAGAAAGAAATTTTTTGAATCTGTTAAAAGGCTGATAATATTTTATAACTTATACTAAGTTATTTATTTTTTATGGAATTTTAATTAAAGCTGCATAACTAAGCTTTAATTTACTATTTTGTTAATATTCCTAAAGTAAAGCAGACTTTCTCCTCTTTTTGTTTAAATTTTTTATGAAACGAGAAAAAATTAGACTATTACTTAATAATCTAGTTAAGGATTCTCAAAAAGCAAAAACTTTTTATAACAAGATTACTTTTATCGAAAAATGAAAATTACTTTATAAAAAAGTTAAGGGTTTTATTCCTTATATTTGGCTGACTTGAGAACTTCATTTATTTTTTATCTAATTAGATAAAAAATTATTTGAATGGAGCTAAATGCAAAGAAACTTGCACGTTTAGTTCTAAAGACGGAAAGAATAAAAAAATAATCTGCCCGATCTACCTATCATTTTATTGATTTTTTTAACGGGAGGAATTATCATGAACCCAATCGTTGCTGCTGCATCTGTTATTGCTGCTGGATTAGCTGTTGGTCTTGCTGCTATTGGTCCTGGTATGGGACAAGGTACTGCTGCTGGTTACGCAGTAGAAGGTATTGCTAGACAACCTGAAGCTGAAGGCAAAATCCGTGGTGCTCTTTTATTAAGTTTCGCATTTATGGAATCGCTTACAATTTATGGTCTAGTAGTTGCTTTAGCTCTATTATTCGCTAACCCATTCGCAGGTTAATCAACTTATCATCAATTTTTGATGTACGATAAATTTATTTTATATAAACTTATCTTTATGTAAATGAAATTTTATTTAAATAATACTTAGATAAAGTTTCATTTACATTTGAAATGAGGCTTTTTTAGTCATTTAACCTTACTTTTAAAATAAAGAGTAGAGTACTAACGTCAAAAACTGAGCTCGTAACAAATTTCTTTTAGAGAAAAACAAAAGAATATTAATTAATACGCATTTTTTAATATTTTTATAACACTTACTTAAAAATTTATTTTGAATTTCTGCCCGAGAGGGTTCGCATCTAGCGGTTAGGTTTAAACAAATAACTTACATTTTTATTAAGTTATTCCGTTTTTATTAACTTAAACAGAGTTGTATATTTTTAACTTAAACGAATTAAAAATTAATTATTTATTAGCTTTTTAAATTTATAAATAGAATGAAAAATAATAATTAATTAACTTCATTTTCATTAAAAACTTGAGTTTTAGCTAAAGAGTAAAGCCAATGGTTTTACCCTTGGTAAAACTCTTAGTTTGACTAATAGTTGAAACTCGTACTACAAAATTTTTCATTGATTTTAAAATGATGTCTTTATCATTATTCACGGATCTTTCATTAGCTCATGGCGGTGGCTTTGGGTTTAATGGCAATATTCTTGAAACAAATATTATTAACTTAGCCGCTGTTGTTGGTATTGTTATTTCTTTTGTTGGAGGTAATCTAACACAATTATTAGAAGATCGTAAAAAAACAATCTTAAACAATTTAGAAGAAGCAAATCAACGTGCTCTTGAAGCTCAAGAACGTTTAAGTCAAGCGCGTGCTCAATTAGAAATTGCTCGTAAAAAAGCAAAAGAAATTCGTGAAGAAGGAATTCAAAAAGCCGCTCAAGAAATTAAATTTTGTGTTTCTCAACACGAAGAACGTATTGGTCTGTTAGATGAATTTAAACAAGAAACAATTTCGTTTTATCAACAAAAAGCTTTTAAACAAGCTTATGTTTATTTAATTTCTCGTATTATGACTCGTGTACGCGAACGTCTAAATACTGGTTTAGATGCTTCTGCACATGTAGTTGTGAATAATTATTATGTGTCACGTTTTACGGATTATGCAGCTCGTAAATAAATAGTTTGTTTTAATTAATTAGTCTTGGCGTTAGTCTTTTGGGTAACGCTAGGCTACGTTTTAAAGTAAGCTTCCTTATTATTTATTGTTTATTGCGTTGAGTAAAGCTAAGAGGAATTCCTATAATAAAAAAGTAAAAATGAAAATGGTTGGTTGTCCCCTGTAACTTTGTTATTTAGCCTTGGCTTTAGCAGAAGAGCAAAGCCTAGCGCGTAACGCGCAGTACTATCGTCAAAAGCTTTGCTCTTGAGCTTTAGCTAAAGAGTAAAGCTCAAAAGCGTTGCTCTTGGTGAAACTACGAGTTTCACCAATAGTGAAACTCTTGGCTTTAGCAAAAGAGCAAAGCCAAAAGCGTTGCTCTTGGTGAAACTAAGAGTTTCACCAAAAGCTTTGCTCTTAGAGTGTGCCTTGT
>Ga0208975_1000044_pt1 | contig 69845 bp, 69 predicted proteins | sample GreLakmeER78MSRF_FD_187700 | JGI IMG/M metagenome (GOLD analysis project Ga0208975, IMG submission 187700) | Freshwater lentic microbial communities from great Laurentian Lakes, MI, USA - Great Lakes metaG ER78MSRF (SPAdes) | ecosystem: Environmental > Aquatic > Freshwater > Lake | place: Great...
ACAAGGTCACAGAGACTGTGATGGGTGTGCGTGGGCAGATCGAGTGCGACAACTATGCATTCCGTGAGACGATCATTGATTGGACTATCGTTGCTGACGATGCGCTCACAGAGTTTGAGCAGAGCCAGTTAGACTACGAAGGTAAGATCCGTTATGGTTCTAAAGAGATTGCCTGGTAACCCTTTGGTTGACTGGGTTATTGATTGGTGCTATAATACATACATAGACAACAAGGAGCAGACATGTATAGAGAACACATTGTAATTGATACCCGCCACGGTGGCCCATACGATCGCGGCATGGCAGACAGCTACTACCGCAGAGGCAGGAAGCCACACTATTACATGGCTGACACAGGCAGTTCACCTCGTGTTGCATACAAGGACATGACGCCTGATGAAGTAGAAGCCTATAACGCAGGCTATGATGACAACGAAGAAGCTGGTGACTATAAGGAGTGGTTATGAAACTGTTTGAAGCTACTGTACGCAGGCCTGATGGCTCAGAGTTCAAAGATCGTGTGGGTGCGAACGATGCACAAGAAGCCCGCAGACTGTTGCAAGAACGCCACGGTCCACGTGCTATTCCATATGTGCCACATATGATTCCTAGTTAACCCTACGGTTGACTGGGTTATTGATTGGTGCTATAATTAACACATAATAAGAAATAAGGTTGCTGAAGCGAAGAGCATTTAAGGACACTGAGGAACAGTGTTAAAGCCCTAGAGGAACTAGGGCACTTAGATGGGGCAACGGTTGACAGAGCGATAGTTTGGCAGTATAATACATACATACACACACAAAAGGAGCGAGAGATGACTAAAGTAAATTATGACCGTTTTGCCAGTTTTGACATTAACGAGTGCTGTGACCACTTTGACAGTGAGAAGCAGAGCAACTGGAAGAAGATCGGCAAGTTCATCGTAGCAGATGGACAAGAGTACGCCCACATTATGGAAACAGAGTTTGACTTTGAAGACACGGGTGCAGGCGAGTACGAGGCCTTCCAAGCAGGCGTTAAGTATGCCCTTACAAAGATGAACATTGCCTTTGAAGCGGCGGCTGTGGACCTGCAGGTATGCGAGGTGGACTTGGTAGAGAGCATGGGCTTTGTGCTGGTACGTGCAGACGATGAGCCCGAGGACTTTGTAAAACGAGTGCTGAAGAAGCCTGTTATGATGGTTGACAGCTGGTGCTAAACGTAGTATAATACATACTTAAACAACAAATAGGAGCGACACTATGCGTACAGTAAACGAGATTAACCAAGCTATCATGTTTGGCGACTTCACCAACACAGAGTTGATGAGCATGATAGATGCAGTCAAATGGAAACGTGCCACCCTAGCCAAGCTGACCAAAGCGAGTTTGGCAGTAGGTGATTCAGTCCAATTTACCTCAAACAAAACGGGCATGACATTGATTGGCCGTGTAGAGAAGATAGCCATTAAATATGTAACGGTCAGAACCAATCAGGGCGCATGGCGAGTGCCTGCTAACATGTTGTCCAAACTGGATGACTTAGTAGCCGCTTAATAGTATAATAGACACACACAAACACATAGGAGCGAACTATATGACTAAAGGATACAGAGTTTTGAGCTTAGAGACAGCAAAAAGCAAGCCATCAAAGGCTACCACTACAGGCTTTGACATCGACACAGATGCGCTCAAAGCCAAAGAACAACAGCTGGCAGGCGTAACAGATGACGAGATCATGGAACGCTTGCGCACCAGATTCAGCATTCTGGACGACATGACACGTGCCGTTAAGAAGGGTGATGTACGTGCTATGATCGTAACAGGTCCCCCAGGCGTAGGTAAATCCTTTGGTGTAGAGAAGGTACTGAGCAAGCACGATGTGTTCGCAGATGTAGCACAGAACGAGAAGCTGAAGAAGTATGAAGTGGTCAAGGGCGCTATGAGTGCTATTGGCTTGTACTCAAAGCTATACGAGTACAGTGACAAGAAGAGCATCCTTGTGTTCGATGACTGTGACTCAGTACTGTTAGACGACCTTAGCCTTAACATCCTTAAGGCAGCATTGGACAGCTCTAAGAAGCGTATGATCCATTGGAATACTGACTCACGCTTGTTGCGTAGTGAGGGTGTGCCCAATAGCTTTGAGTTCAAGGGTGGTGCTATCTTTATTACTAACATTAAGTTTGACAACGTTAGATCTAAGAAGCTACGTGATCACTTGGAAGCATTAGAGTCACGCTGCCACTACTTGGACTTGACTATTGACACAGAGCGTGAGAAGTTGTTGCGTATTAGGCAAGTGGTTAGCGAGTGCGGTATGTTGGACGACTACGAGTTCTCTGACTTGGAGAAGGAAGTGTTGATTGACTTTGTAGATGATAACAAGAAGAAACTGCGAGAACTGTCATTGCGTACAGTGCTAAAGATAGCAGACTTGAAGCGTAGTATGCCCGGCAACTGGCGTGCTGTAGCAGAGGTTACGTGTATGCGTAGAGCATAAGCGTAGCAGGGCTAGGCCCTGTAGAGTACGCTGTAAGTCCGATTCGCTCCCGGCTGTGTATTTAGCAGGCTAGCCCATGTAAACACTGAGAGGTGTTTCAATCCTAACTGATCCGATTCGCTCCCGGTAGGTTAGGATTTTTTTTGGCCTCGGGGTCTTGGTCGAGGTGGTGGGGTCTTGGTGGGGGTCGAGGCTTTATATATTATATTATTAATACGTTATTATTACAGCTTAGTGGTGCTAAATCACCACCCTGAAAAGAAAAGTACTCCACCTAAATTTTTTGCGCGGCAATTTTTTTACCCTGCAGGACCCATTTCGGGTATAAATATTTGCACTATGCTAATAAATGAAATCACTGAAAATCTCGCTACTCTAGCTAAAGGTGCAGCCACTGCCCTAAAGTCCGCTCCTACTCTAGCTAAAGGTGGTGATCGTGTTGCAGAGTTACTACAACGTCAACAAGCCAATCTAGCGCAAATAGATCAACTAGCCAACTCAAGAGACTTTCGTGCCCTACCAGATGCTCTACAGCGTCTAAAGCAGTTTCACAGTGACTTATACGACATAGCTCACACTAACAGTCAAAATACTCGCGTAGTAGCAGAAGTCAATCGTCTACGTGATGATCTAGGGCCAGTGTTACACAACATGGAAATCAACAGTGGTCAACCAGGTGCTACAGCCATGTTTCTACAGTCAATATCTCGTGAGCTAGTGCCAGTGCTAAAAGATAGACTACGTTCATTAGAAGCTCTACTAAAAACCTCTACTACGGAGTAGTGTGCTAGAGCGTAGCTACTAGCACAGAAGGTGCCTTCACTGTTTAGTAGCTACACGTAATTTTTTGCGAGCCAATTTTTTTATGCTTGCAGACCCATTCGGGTTAGTCCCACATTTCACGAAAGTCACCATGATATCTAATAGCAGTGTGTGCAGTTTCAGCTATGAATTCAAAGTGTGTATACAGTGTTCTCACAGTGGGCACTTCACCCGCTTGTAATACACGTTCATAACAGCTACGACCAATAGTTACAAAGTAATCTTCTTTGATACCACGCTTTTTCATCAGTTCAGGAAACACAGCACGAGTAAACCAACAGGTGTTGCCCAGTGCCAATGCCTGTTCGCGAGTGCGGATCTGCATGTACTGTTCTGCATAACTGGGTTCAGGTTGCCAAGGATTCTTATCCAGCTTGTCTACTAGGATACTGGTGGTAAACTCTACTACTGATATGGGAATTAACCAACCGTGTTGTTCATTACACTCTTCTAGTATGCGCTTGATCTCTTTGTGTGCAAACATATAGATATTTATAAACAAATTAACTGCTAACTTAATAAGTCTAAAAAATCGTTTTGGCGCTGCGCCGCTTCGCGGCTACGACTCTGGGCGCCTTACTCGTATTCGTAGTTTATGGTGGTATCGTTTTCTTTTAGAGTTGATGCACCATTGCTGATATGGAACTTACGAGCCATTTCAGTCTTGGGACTCAGAGTTACATAGCGTGTGATGGTAGGGCGAGTCTGTGCTATGTGTATGCGGGCAGCTCGTATCAATCTACGTCCCGCTCCGGGTGCGTATGACCATATGGTGTAGAAAGCCGCTATGTTATCACCGGTGGCGCCCAGTTCAAGTTCTGTTGTGGGCACAGCTTCTAAGTAGGCAACACATACCACTGCCGCTGGTTTATCGTCTTCTATTAACACTAATATTTCAGCGTGATCGTGTATACGACTAGCAGTGGGGATACTTGGACGTACAGGGTCGTCCCTGACCAAATCCACTAGGGGATCGGCTACGGATGTGATAATTTTAAGCATGGTTCGCTACCTTAGGATTTTATATACATACTTATCATCTACAAGATTAAAACTAGATTACACTAGATCATCAGTGTTGATATTTGATATCAACTGGCGTAGTTTTGAGCTTTCAACCTGTGCTGTGGTTTTCTTTATGGCTATGCCGCTTAGAGGATCATGCCCTTCACGGGGCTGTGCCCGTTCCCAGGGTTGAGCGGCGGGTGCGGTCTGTGTGCTGGTACGTTGTAGGCCAGCTAGAATTGAGCTACCCTTGCTCACTGGTTGCCCGTCATCGTTGGTTGTTTGACCTTCTTCACCTGGATCTGTAATACGTAGAGTGTCAATGTTAAAGTCCAGATCAATCTTCATGCCCACACCGCTTGAACTACGAGTTTTCATCAACTGAATTTGATACTTGCCACGTTCACGCATGGCTCTTGATGTAAAGATACCAAAGACATTATCCGCAGTTTGAATCTTGCTTAATCCACCTGAAATGTGACTGTGATCAAATTCAACTTCTTCTACAGCACCACGATTCAACTGTGCAGCCGTTACCAGCACACACTGCTTTTCCACTGCTAGATTACGCAATTCTTCACTGACATACTTGTCTTTGATAAAGAGGTTTTCTGCGGAGATCTTCTTGGAGATGGGCATCAGCAAGTCCAAGTAGTCTACTAACAGTATGTCTACTTTACGTCCCAGCTTGATCTCATACTCTTTTAGGTAACTGCGCACATCGTTAGATGTTTTACCAGAGGGCATGTATTTGACTTGATATGTACCAGACTTCTTGCCAATTACCTTGACCTTCATTTCAACATCGTCAATGTTCTTAAAAATGTCTCTTGAGGGTATGTCCGTTATCATTGAGTCCACACGCATACTGACCAGCTCTTCACTGAGTTCTAATGTCAGGTACACTACATTATAACCCTGTAGTGCCCAGTTCACACCTAGGTTTGCCAGGAATAGGCTCTTACCCGCACCAGAACCGCCCGCAAAGATGTTTAACTCTCCGCGATTGAAACCACCAAACAAGCGTTTGTCCACTGTGTCCCAACCGGTCTTTAACTGTCCGTTATTGCTTTTAATCTTCATCAAGCGACCACGTGGATCTGCAAAGTAGTCAGTGCCTAGATCTTTAGTTAGGCCTACTTGTACTGCTTTCTTAACTAGCTCTTCTACAGGCCCATACTCACCCTTTTCTAACAGGTCAGCTGAAGCTAGAATAGCCTTTTCTAAACCCTTGTGACGGATGAATGTTTCAAAGTCAGCGAGCAACCAATCATAGTGTTCATCTTTGAGATCAGTGGTTTCTTTAAATGTTGAGCCAGTGGCAGCATTAACAATGTCATATGTTGGCAAGACATTGTGATCTACTACATAGTCATTTAAGAACTTGGCCGATGCTTGTAGCTTACGGTCAAATAGTTCGTGATCAAAGATGCTCTGGCAGCGTACAAATGTTTCTGCGTCACTTAGCATCATTTCTAAATAAAGACGTTGGATGTCATATCCATAGTCTGCGTTTTGTCTAGTCGTTGATGTGGTCATGTGTTATTATACTTTCTTTATACATTGATTGCAAGATGTTTGACTGGGCCCCAGTCAAGTTTTCTAATTCGTTGTTTGGTGTGATATACTACTGCACCTAGACTGCTACTGGGGTCTCCTGGATTAGGTAAACTCCAACGATACTTAAACACGGGCTCTACTTGAGTTTGATTTGCCCGACTGTTCATAGCACATCCGCCCATATAAACTAGGCATTCAGCATTGGTTAATCGTTTGGCTTCGGCCATTACATAGTTAACTTCAAATTCAAATCGTTCTTGTACGGCAGCGGCAATGTCACACTGCTCCTGTATGGTTGCAGGCTCAGGACTCCAGTCCAGTACACCACGATGAAAATTGTACTTAAGATCAACTATGCCTGTGCCAAAGTAATCGCCAACCTCTTGTCTGAATCTAGCAGGGTCACCTTGTTCAGCCATTTTCTGTAGTAGGTATTCGTCACGTATGGGAGTAAGACCTAGTAGTTTAGTAAATGCACTATAGAATAGGCCTAGACTGTTTGGATACCTAGCAGACCAAAGTTTCTTCATTTCACCGTGCTGTCCTTGCCAAATACTAGCACATTCAAACTCACCTATAGCGTCTAGTACTACAATGGCACAGTGATTAAATGGACTAGTATAGTAGCCCGCGGCAGCATGGCTGGCATGATGGTCAGTATAAGTAACAGGTGCATAGCCTAACCCCCATTTCTTAAGATGATGCTTGGGAAGATTATCTAATCTAAATGCTGTCTTATATTGTCCGGCTTTGATTTGCCTAGCTTTCTTAACCCAGGGATTTTCATACCAAAAGATATGATCTGGCTCCCAACCTTTGAGCATGGCGTCACTTATTAGATTGTGTGGATTATCACGAGTCTTATCAACACTATTAAATATCAGTTGGTCATTATTAAACACAGCAAGACTACTGCCGTGATTTAAAGCATTAATTCCCCAGTAGATCATTTGTAGATAAATGGATCACGTTTACGCAGTTCTTCAAGACGTTTTTTAAATGCTCTGCGTTCTTGCCAACGAGTGTAAGGTCTAAGTAACCATTGTATAAGTTTCATTGTTCTTCCTTTTTAAACCATTTACGGGCACGTAATTGGATTTTTAAATTGTTAGATTCTTTAGTGCTTAAAATACTGTAGAGTGTATATAACTGACCATATTGTCTAATAGCATCGTTAGCGTCTTTGATGCCATCATCCCAATCAGGGAATGCCACACTCCAACCGTACTCTAGTGCCTGCTCAACCATTCTATAGCCTGCATCGTCTCTGTCTGCTAGCACAACAACTTCTCTCTGTAATTGACTTATTAAAGCGTGTTGACTAGAACTGATCTCTGCGCTCATAACAGCCACACCATCAATACATATAGCATCAATAGGGCCTTCTGTTACTATCACATATTTACGCTCGTAGGTCTGTCTGTCTAAATTAAACACATATCCAGGTTGTTGTTCCGATATATATTTTGGATTTCCTTTGGTAATCTTACGGGCAGTGTAGCCAACTAAACGTCCTTGATAATAAAACGGAATAATTAGTCTATTATTAAATCCATCTTCGTCAGTCCAGTACCAAGGATAGGAATCAATATCAAATCCGCGATCATATACATATTCTAATACAGGAAGGAATTCTAATGGTTGTTGATCTATCCATTGCCTAAATGATTTGCTGCCTAGAGGAAGGGCTTTGTCTATGAAAGTGGGTATAAGACTCTGCTCACCTTTATATGAGCTGTCTTCTTCAATACGCATGGCCTCGAGGCTACATTTGGTAATGGTATCGTCTGCAACACCTAGCCATTGCATAAGGCGCTTTAGTTTAACTGATACTTTGCGACCCGGTTGCCAACTGGCTTTGAATCCACAGTTAAAGCAATGATAGCTAACACCTTCATTGACCATAATGCCGCCGCGCTGTCTATTGTCAGCTGACGTGCCATTATGATGACAGCATACCGCGTTGAAGCTGACCCATCCGCTGGGGGTTACTTTACGTTTTGTAGGTAGGTAAGACTGTACTGTATCTATGATTAGGCTCATAGACTAATTTTACAGGGATACTAGTACTTTGTCAATCTTTCCGGTGTTGGCATTTGCTCGAACATAGGTTACACGTAGCCATACTTTATCTTTAGAATAATTAGATAGTACGCCATAGTTCTTGGTCATAAACACATCTGCTGTGCCAACTGAGAATGTTTCTAATGTTGTCCAATTGGTAGCTGTACTGACCACTGGGTCTTCAGTGAGTTGTATCTTTACACTGGCAGCCAATCCGTTAAAGAATAAATTCACATTTATTTCAGGTTCTGTAGTGATATCGTTTGGTGGATTTACTTCTGCTGCTTCACTATAAAATGTCTGTACATCTGTAACAGTATCATGCAAGTAGGTAAACGTCTTGATAACTTTTGGAGCTAATGTTTGAGGCAATGCATTGGCTATTAGATCCATCATACCTGTTACACCAAATTGTGTATCACCATAGATTGGAGTTTTTGTAAGGTTATCATTTTCAATATAGATAGTATATCTTAAAAATTGTGGATCTAATACTGATATATTTTCTGCTGGTACTGTGAACGTTGCCAAGCCAGGTGTTGCAGAATGCACTATAGTAGCAGTATAAATTTCTTGTCCAAATGTATCCATTAAGACACATTTTAATGTTTTATCAGATACGTTGATTCGTTTCTGATCTGAATTTTTAATATCAAGTTCTATGACATTATCAAAGCCCTTGTAAATTTTTAATTTGCGTTGATACACGATTCTCCACTCCACTAGTGATGCAGCCAAATCAAGATTGATAACAACCTTGTTCGAATATAAATAACTTGAAATTTTTTGCATTTGGATAAAAAGCCCTACTACTATTTATGGTTAAATTAAGAGAAAACATACAAGAACAATTACCTTTTATTTCTGTTTTACACTACGGTGAGGCTGAATTTGTGGGCATTATAATCAACCAAGATCAATATGTAACCAGCTTTTACGACCTGGCTATTATTAAAGATCAAGAACAAAAGACTTTGTTTTTAGAAATAGGTGAAGCATGGTGGTGGGAATCAAATAGGCAAATCCCTATTAATATTTTTCTTCGTAAAGAAATTGAACCATTCAAGTATGCTATTAAAACCTTCAATAGCAAAGATGTCCGTATACTGTTAGGTCCAGTGGTAAACCTAATGAATATGACTCTTAAGAGAGTCAAACGTAAGTCAGTACAGTTAGTTAGAACCCCAAAGCGTTAACTAAATCCGTAACTGACTCCTTCGCAGATCAGATTCATCTGTACTATCACTGCCGTAGCATAGGCCACAGCGTGAGCCTTCTTAAAGTAGTACTCACCATCCTCGGGCTTTGTCCAAATCGTCTCCATCACTGTCGTCCAGGTCTCTCCAATCAAATGTCTCTTTGCGGGTCTTATCATAGCCAAAACTGCCGCTAGTTGGAGTATGGATGTCGGCTTCATCTGTCTCAAAATGCTTCCGTGTCCGTTGACGTGAAATAGTAAACTGTTGAAATCGTCCTGCGCTAAAAGGTCCCATAGTGGCTCAGTCTCCATTAAAGTTTTAAGATGCTCTTCATCTCGTACATCTTTATAGATACTAACATTTAAAAAGTCTAGTTTAAAATAACCTCTTTCTTCTGCTTCTTTGTAATCTACGTTGGATAAGTTATTTACAGGATTGTACGGAATAGGTGTACAATATATGCCAGTATTGTGCTTTTTAAAAGAGCCATTTGTATCTTTAATAGCCGCAGGTATGTGCTTGATAAATTTAAGGGCATGATCTCTATCAGCAAAGTCAATATCAATATCTGGCATTATAGGCTCGATTCTTTAACAATGTTCCTTACTAGATCAAGATCAAACTTTTGAGTTTTAAACTTCTTAACCCACACTTGGGGATCAATGATGTTGCCAATAGCACTTAATTGATCATCTCTAAAGTTAGCCAGCATCTCTTTGCCACTAGTACAATTTAAAACAAGCCAAGGACTTACTTTGCCATCTTTAATATCAAATACTGAACGATTGGTACTGACATATTTGAAATAATGATTCCATACACTGTTATTGTCAGTGGCCCAAGATTGCATGTGTGCTACTGATCTTTCCAACGCTGTTTCAACTGATTCTGTATGTATCAGATTAATGACATAGGTTTCATACAGAGAATCTCTGCACCAATGATCTAATTTTACACCACTGCGAATAACATAATCAATAAACTTTTCTGGATATAACGGATTAGTGTTATTAACAAAACTACCAAATTTAACAAATGCATTGTAATACGGGCTACGTGCAAATTCTTCGTAGGTTTTATTTTGACCTAGTTTTTGTGTTAGTTGAAAAAACTTGTTAAATGCAATGTAGCCAATGTTAACATGTTTTTCATCTTTGGCTAGATATCTACGTTTTTGTTCACAAATATGTACCGCAAGAGTTTTTTCCTGCGTGTATTTGTTTCCACAAAATTGACAACTATAAGTTTTATTCACAATTAATTGTAACATCTTTAAAACATTTTTGCAATTTGTTTGTCGTCATATCCGTGCTGTTGAGCTAGTTTTTTTGCTTCAGCAACAGTCATCAATTGGCTTAACATGTCAATCTCGTCTTGTTTCTTGTTTGGATAAATTTCTAATAAGAACTTTGCCAATTTGTTATTGCCTTGTTTCTTTTTAAAACCAAGCCATTGGTGAAAGTGTATTTGTTGACTTTCATGTCCGCACATACAAAGTAATTGCCAAAGCAGTTTAGGATGCTTTTGCAAAGTATTCCAGTGTTTGTTAAAGTATTCGTTAACAGTTAGTACATAGTGTTCTTGTACGTCACGTTTGCTAGAATTTACATTGCTAATGTATCTGTTTAATATAAAGAATTCTTGCTTGAGACTTTTTCTTTGTTCATCAGTGATCTCATCCCACAAGCCTTTGTAGTTCATATCAACTGCGGCTAGTTTATCTTTGAGTTCAATTTTTTCACTCATCTGAGTCGTCCGGAGAAATGCCATTACTATGTCGCATACGAAGAATTTCAGTTTCTTGGAACATGCGTTTTTCTTGAGCAGTAAGTTCCTTCCAAGTTTTACGTGGATTGCCACATAGTACACAACCCGGATTTCCACAATCCATTGCATGGTGCTTGGCAAATCTATGAGGTTGATCTACTTTAGGGTTATATTCACTGTTATGATGACTGTGCTCTTTAGCAATCTTAACTTGTTTCTTAATTGCATTTTCATCTTTGAGTAGACGCTTTGAATGTTTAAATTTATCTTCTTCTGTACTCATAATGGCTTATCCTTTGATAGTCTATATATCATTATAGCACAGTCTAATAGTGTTTGTAAAGTAGCATTGGCAAGATGCTACTTTACATTAGGTAAAGAAATTATGTTTGTCTAATCCAAACTTCTACATGTGACAAATACATAGCTTCGTCATTAATAGCTTGGTCGTAGCCCATTTCGTGAATAGCTGTAAAGGTTCCGAGTGTATGCGTGTAGAACCCAGTGTCAAATTGAGCATATCCGTCAGCACCGTATGCACCGCCGCCCCATGGTCTATATGTATATACCTGTGGACCACTCCATGTACCAGTGATACCTAATGTTGAATAAGATGGCGCACTAGCGTACGACTTAGTCCAGCGGGCTCGTAACACGTTAGCTCCCGTGTTGTCACTGGTATAAAGACTGCTGGTTTCATTATCAAGCGAATCAACCATGTGCCAGAATACCTTGTAACGTATTGCAGTATGTGTTGGCAGACCAGTCAGTGACAGCGTAAATGTCACTGGTCCAGACACCCCGCCGTGTGCGGTTACGTTCGATATACCACCAAAGTTGGCCATGGTATAAGTATTTGAGTTATTCCATCCGGAAGTAACAGCAGTAGCACCTTCGTTACGATATAGTACGTCAATTGGAGCCGGGGCACTGACAGTAAGACTAAATGATCTATCAGCGGTTAGCCCTGTTGAAGATGTTGCTCTTAATCCAAAAGTATAACTTCCAAGAGCAGCCGGTGCAATAAGATTGCTTAATACACCAGTATCTGAAATCAGTATTGACCCAGTGGGCAATGCTCCAGATATTACAGAGTAGTTACTGGTATTTTCTGAAGCTACAAAAGAAGTTGTACTACCAGTTAGGGCGGTTGATGCACCTGCTGGTGTAACCCAAACTGGCGCTGTTCCAACTTGCTGTGTAATAGCAGATATTACTACATCTTCTCCTGCGGTAACACCATATGCAACAGCATTGGTAAGAGATTGACTTGATTTGACTATTAGATACTGTCCAGGACTAATTACAATACCTGTTCTCACTAAAGTTCCCTTAGCTAAAAGAGGGGAATCGTATTCAATCCAGGATGAATTGTTTATAACGGTTTCGCTACTAGAGATGGCCATGCTTATTGCAGCGGCTAAATTTCCCCGGTTGCATATATTAACGCTAACTACGCTCGCTTCAGTCTTATTACAAACATATACGGCCTGAGCTATTCCTTTATATAGCTCCCAGCCTCCTAATATTCCTGTCATATTTAAGGTCCGTGTTTAAAAAATTATTTATCATAATTAAACTTAATAGATACTTATTGCGGATTGTCCTTACTTAACCTATAGATCATTACAGCACGATCTAAGGCTTTTTGTAAAGCTGGATTGGTTGGAGCCATACGACGAATCTCACCCCACAGTTTGTCTTCTCGTATCTGCTCATGTGTAAACTTAGGCATTGCCTTGTCGGCAGATTTATAGTTATATCCGATCATATGTCTTTCTGTTGAACCTGCTTCTCTTGCATAAATTTCATCGCCATTGCGTTCATATATGTAGGTTGCGCCGGGCTTGAGTGTTCCCATTACAGTATTTTTGATAGATCAATTAGTTCACTTTGTCTGCTGATTTCTTTTACAAAATATGCACACAATGGCTTAGGTTCTTTAGTTATTGGTACCGATAATAGCTGTCCGTTTTTCATCTTTGGAAAGTACCACTTAACATCGTTATAAAAATTTACAATTTCGATCTTCTTAAATTCTACTCTAAATCCAGTTAGTGGATTAAAACAAAATGCTTCAAAACCACGGTCATTTAAACTAGTCAATGGTAAAATTTCAATATCGCATGCACTTGAACTATCACCTACTGCAATCGACCAATCGATAGGCATAGTTACTTCGTCATTGCCAATTCTAAGCACCATTGCCGGACTATTAAAACTTTCTAGAAAGATTAAAGGCATAAAGAAGAAGTCTGGATTTTGTGCATCACTGTTGTCTAGCACACTAAATCTCATACTGTCATCTACCTCATCAGGTAGATTATTGAGATCAAATGCTATGTTGTCTAATGTTAAAATTTGCATTAATAGTTTCCAATATTTTTAAAAAATCTTTTTGTCCGTTTGCCACGTTAGCCTGCCAATCTTCAAATCCAGTCGGGCTGGTAAAATCAGTAACATACTTAAAACTGCGCCAAGGTATATTATATCTAATTGCTGATTTTACTATACTATATCCTTCCATGTCAACCACATCACAGTGTTCAACTAACCAATCATCCCTGCCAGTTACAAAACTGTCGCCAGTACCACAACGGATGTTGCCGTTGCCGTTGCTAATGTAGAAATCATCATTGCTAAACGGAGTAACTCCCCGAGGAGACTTAGGTCTAGTATCCATGTCTCGTTGACAAAAACTGCCAACTTCATGTATTCCCGTAAGACTATTATTCAATGAGCCCACAGTTCCATAATTGACTAGCATAGTTGGATTAAAGTCACGTATTGCTGAAATTGTGGCGATCGCTGCATTTACTTTACCTACACCTGAATAAACAATTTGCCAACCATTAGGAACTGGTAATTTAAATTCATCAGGCAGTGCTACTATTAATATTTTCATTTCCAATCTATTTTCTCAATCGTGAACGGGTACTTGGCATCCTTGTAAAACTTCTTACGTTGGGTAAGATGCCTTTTTGCGTACTTGCAGGTACTTGTGACGTCCCAGATCTGGACAAAGTCTTTGTCGTCTGCACGTCTAATGCCTCGCCCAATGCTTTGTATAACCCTTGTAAAGCTCTTTCCGGACTCCACCATAACCAGATTAAAAATACGGGGGATATTAATACCCACAGCGGCCACACCGTAAGTCGCCACAATAATCTTGTTATCAACAGTTTTAACTTCATCGTATTCACTCTTTCTATCTTTAGTTTTTACTTCGCCACTAATAAAAACCGAATCAGGAATTTCGTTAACGATAAATTTTCCGGTCTCTATTCGATTAACCAGTACGAGAGTATTGCCACTATTAGAAATACCATTTACTAGTTTTGATATAAAAATCATCCTGTCTTCATCTGTGACAAGATATTTGTATTCTTCTGCATATGACGTAAACTCAGGTAAGTCAATAAGTTGCGTTATGTTTACATGACATGCACTTAGCACTCCTTGTGCTTGCAATTCGTGAGCATGTACTTCGTGTACAACAGGACCAAGACTGGCAAAAATCTGTTCAGCTTCGAAATCATCTTTGGGCACAGTACCAGTTAACCCCCAACGAATTGCGGCATTATTAAAATTTTGTGTTAGTAAATTTCTAAGCACAGTAGCTTTAGCCATGTGTACTTCATCAACCATGATTGTTGTCACACCGTCAAGAAATTCTGCAAGAGTTAGTATGTCTTGCTCATGATTTTTACTTTTCTTATCAAGAATGTTTAGACTTTGCCAAGTAGCAATTGTGTGGGTTTTATACAAATCTTTACGGTCACCGTAATAGACTCCTACATCTAATCCGCAGTTGATAAAATCTTCTTCTGTTTGCTCAACAAGACTTTTGTTAGGAACAATGGTAAATGTTCTACCATATGGCTCACAAATCTTTGCTAAGGTTGCAGTGGTAATTGTCTTACCAAAACCGGTGGCAATTTCTTGTAGGCACTGTGGATTTTGTAAAAATTTATTGACAACTTCTACTTGGTCGTCACGCAGTCTAATTGGCTGTCCAGCAAATCTATGTCCTTCAGGCCAACACTGCTCTCCCCAAAAGTCTGCTTTAACTTCTGGAAATTGCAAATTGATAGGCGCACGATTGTCAACAATTTCTGCAACCTCCACACCTGATTTTTCCAGCACTTCAAGGATCTTAGGCAGCTGACTTAGATAGCCATTGCCGCCAAGACCAAACAAGGTAATTGCGCCATCCCAGCGTCCTAGCTTGTACGCTGGACGATAACGAGCAGTAGGATCCTCATACTTAAAAGTATTTGCCAGCTTGCGACGAATTTCAACAGGAAGCCCTTCTACCTTAAGATTTACCTCATCTTGAATGATTAATTTACACGATGGCATCTACCCCTCCTAAGGGACGTTTATCATTGTAGTATACTATCAAATCAACTGCATCGCAATAGACACTGGTTTTATTGCTTTTAAAATTATTTGAAAAACTAATAACACTATTAGGATACCAGCCATTTTTTAACATGAATTTTGGTAGTTTATTATTGGCAATTCCCGCTACTAGAGTTTGTTTATCTAGCTTGACATTATAGCCTAGATGAGAAATTGATGCGTTAAAATCTTTATTACTATCCCCAGCACTGTCAAATCTAAAATAAATTCCAACCTTGTTAAGATCACAATTTTTCAGTGATTTTTCCATTTTTTTGAGATTTTGTAAACACTCTTTAGAGTCGTGTCCGTTGAATACAAATAAGACAGGTAAGCGATTTAATTCGTATAGTGCCATAACTAAATCATCAAGTGAGGTGATATTACTGTCAACCCATACTCGAGACGACGGTCGGTTAGCCAGTGAATTTTTCAGTGATTTTTCTGGATTTTTTGGAAAAACAGAGTATTGGAATTTCAAGCGACGATCATTTAATAATATTAAATTATCCTCTGATATACCACCAATGTCGTGATTGATTAGATTAATTATTTTTTCATTTGACAAATTAAACACGTCAAACTGATTTGAAGATTTTTCATAAATTTCTGAAATTTCTTCATAAAATTTCATCACAAGTGGGTCTATACTAAACCCCTGAGGTTTAAAGGCATTCACCACCTGATGAAGATTTTTTTCAGTTAGCGGTACACTATACTGCCTGTTATTGATCGACAGCATCTGGCCTTCAATGGTTTTGTTAAGTTCAGTGATTTGCTGTCTGAGTCGCTTATTATAGGTAAATTCCACTAAAATTCGGCCTTCGTGCTCTTTGGCTAAAAAGATTTTTCTAACCTGATCTAACACTCTGAAAGAGTGACTCCATGTTGGAGTTTCAATGGCTGTTAAATTTTCTGATAACGGATCAAAAATATGGTTACTGTTTTCTTTGAATATTTTTACCAGTAATTTTGACTGATTTTCGGTCAAAAAATGGCCAGAATTAATTTGTCTAGCAAGGCTGATTAAAACTTTTTTATCTCTGGCTGGAATTTGAGGATGTAAGGTTTCAATGCCTTGGCGAAACAGCTCTATGAGCAATGTGTCTACTGTTATCATAGTTAGATTATACTAGAGTATGGGGTAAATGTCAAGTTTTATGACTATAGGGTGGCATCTTCCATGCCAGCAACTCTAAGTTTAACAATGTTAGTTAATTGCCATTGTTTTTGATCTAATGCTTTAGTAATGCCAAGCCATTTGTTACGTAGCAAGGCAAATTCATTAATAATTTTTTCAAAGTCAACTACATCAGACTCGCCTTCAACAAATTTTTCACAATCTCTTGAAGACAGAGCCCTTTGATAGTTTTCTAAATACTTACGGAAGTGCTGACTCTTCAGACGTCTAAGTTCAATGTTCAAATATTCCAAAATTGCTTCAATTTCTTGAAGCTGACCAAATCGTTCTTCTACAGTGCCTGGCATTTGAGCAGCGGCTTTTTCGATGTTCCCCGTTATACGAGCATCTTGTCTTGCTGACTGTAGTTCTACTTCAAAATGCGCAATAGCATCCGGAATGTACGAAATATCTTTTGAAACTTTTGTGTACCATGTCATAGATTATTCATCATCTTCATAAGAGTCTAAATCTTCTTCGTCGAGTTCTTCTTCGTCACTTGTTTCATCAAGATAAAAGTCAATAGCATTGTCTAGGTCATCGTCAACGCCAGAAGCGCCGGCCATAACCTTATCGCTGACACCGTGATCTGCTAACAAATCAACATATCGTTCTGCTAATACATCAAGTACTTTTTTATCAACGTACTCTTTAAACAACATCCAAATATCACCAATATGGTTTTCATTCATTCTATGATTTCTCCAGTTTCTTCATCAATGGCAAGTTGTACTGTAGGAACTGAACGAACATCATTAAATTCAAGCATGACTTTATCAAGGCATCCATCTTCATTACGTTCCCATTCCTTACGATACAGTTTGATCTCTGTACCATCTGTAGAAACGTATTTAAGTCTGTTGCCATCTTTTGTAAGAAAACCTTTTGCCTCACACAGATCAGTAAGACCACTGTATGGACTCATGCCTGTTGCATAAGGAATCTCAACCTGAACTGATTCAAATGGCTTTGCATAACGAGTTTTCATAATCTTACAGGCTGCACGGATACCGTTAACAGTTGTAGTCTTATTACCATCAGCGTCAGTTTTCAATTTCAATTTACGCATAGCAATAACAATAGAGCTAGCATAGATGAAGCCTTGACCACCTGAGATTTTGTCATCAGGATCAAACATATCCTGGCTTGCGTATGTGTGATTAGTACACACCAATCCAACATTGTAGCTACCAAACATGTTTACACAGTTACGAACAAGACTTGTAAGTGCTTTAGGTTTACGGCCCATATCACCTTTCATTTCGCCTGCTTCAAACTGGTTAACATCTGTAGGAGTTAACAACATGCCAAGTGAGTCAATGACAAACAATACTTTAGGACGAGTTGCTTCATCCATTGTTTTGTATTCTTTCATGAATTCACTAATGGTCTTTGCCACGTCGTCGATCATAGCCATGTTAAGTTTTAACAATTTTTGTTCACTTGTATCTACGCCAAGTGCATGAAGCCATTTCTCATCAAGGGCATTTTCACTGTCAACTAACACTACATAGATGCCTTGTTTTTGAGCAGCTTTGATGAGGTTGCCAGAGCAGATATAGCTCTTGCCTGCACCTGATTCTCCTGCAAGTACTGTCACTTTACCAAGTGGCACACCTTTGTTAAAGTCTGAACTAATCAGATAATTTAGAGCATAGTTGCCTGTTGAGATCCAATCTGTAGGATCATTAAAGCCAACACCTAAGCCATCGATGCTCTTGGTTAGGGTTTTGCGGAATTTAGATAAGTCAAATGCTTTTGTTGCCATGATTAATTATCCAAGTCCATTGCGACCCACTCTTTGATCACTGCAATAAGTTCTTCTTCTGTATTGCACATGACCTTAGCGGTCTTCCATTCTTCTTTCTTATCGCGACCACTAACTTCTATCATGAAGCCGTTGTCATAACGATTAAGACTGATATTTTCATTTACTTTTGCGAGTTTGTTTAGTTTAGCCATAGTTATTCTCCTAATAGTGGCGAGAAGTACAGGGCGCAAACCCTGTACTCACTCTAACGCTTACTGCTTGTTACGATTGCGAATCATAGCAAGAATGTCTTCTGCACGACCACCGCCTGCGGCAGCTGGTGCTGTTTCTTGCTTAGGTGCTGAGAATGATTTCTCTGCTGTAGCAACTTCTTCTTCCCAAGGTGCAACATCATCTGCTACTGGAGCAGGCGCTGTCTTGGCAGCTGGTGCCGTTGCCTTAGGTGCAGAGTTAGGATCACCTGTTGCTTGGCCCATACCTGCTGGTTTGAAGTATTGTCCCCAACGATCCATATCAAATGGCTCGCCATCGACACTTGCTTCGAACATTTCTTTCATAACTTTGACTTCAACGTCAGTTGGCTTCTTAGGCAAGTAATCCTTAAGATTGAACAAGCCATGCGTTGCCAAATTAGCAGTTTCTGTACTGTCTAAAGGACGAGTACGACGGCTCCACTTTGATGTAGAGTAGTCAGCATAACCACCTTTTGAAGTTTTGATCAACTTAAAGTCAACGCCGTTGACTGGGTCAGTTGGCATGTCATCCATTTCTGGATCAAGCAATGCACCCTTGATCAATTGGAAAATCTGTGGCCCAATAATGAAACGACGGTTTGCATTTTCAGGACGATTTTCTTCTTTAAGACCATCTTCAACAACGTATCCTTGGAAGATGTAGCTACGTTTCTTCCAGTACTTACGACCCATATCTTCTAGCGCAGGGTCTTTGAACCAACCACGTACTTCTGCAAGGATTGGACAAGTTTCTCCGTACATCTCCATACAAGGAACATTGACAGTCACTGGTTTACTGTCAGTAGAACCCTTTACTCCAGCGAATGGCAGTTTAATCATTGCCCTCTCGACCCAGAAAAATGTATTGTCAGGATTTCCGTCAGGTAAAAAACGGACTGTTGATTCGGAACCTTCTTTCAAGTTCCAGAAAGGGTAAATGGAATTGTCTCCACCGGTACGTTCACCGCCACCTTTCGAATTACCTTCTTGCTCTTTGAGCTTTGCTCTGATTTCAGCTAATGATGCCATGATTATCTCCTATTGTTAGCCTAAGTTTATTTTGCATTTCTGCTAGTTTGCCTATATCTACTTTACACCATTGTAAAGTAAAAAAGTGCATACATGTTATTGTATACGAATTTATTTATCATTACAAGAGAAATCTTATATATTTCTTGAGTTATTTGTTCGTTTTGCAGTTGTTCCCATGCCAACGATTATACATAGCTTTGTTTTTTCCTGTAATACCACAATACTCACATGTCCATTCAAATTGAAAAGGATGTGTACCTTCTGCTAATCTTTTAGCGGTGCTTACCCGTTGCAATTCACCGCTAAGCCAATGGTGTTTACCTTCTGCCACTCTTTTTTGTTGCGACTCTTTGGCAATCTTACCTCCTAGAAAATTATGAGTTCCGTTCCTAACTCTTTTAAGATTGCCCATAGTAGCTAGTGCCGAAACTTCTTGAGGTGTTAATTTCATCGTTCGTTTTATTTTTGAACAAGCTCCATAGTCACCTTGCGCAAAGTGTATATCATAGTGATCTTTGATTGATAATGCTACAAGATTCGATGGATGATTGTTTGAGCGGTCTCCGTCTTTGTGATGTATATCGTATGTTCGACCTTCATCGTCAACAGGTATCGGTCCGACAGCCTCTTCATAAATTTTTCTATAGTTAATATTTTTCATATTTCGGTCATAATAAAAGCGCACCAGGTGCGCTTTTATTTATACCAATATTACCTAAATACGAGTTATTTCAACCCAGCAATTTTCAACATCGCAGCCAATTCAGAAGATTCTGGCAAGTTAGGCTCGTGATGCTTTCCTTTGCTGCTTTCGATATCACCTTTTAGATCAGCTATCGTATTCTTTGTGAGCATTCCTTTTCGTTTGCCCTTTGATGCCACTGTGATATCTCCATATCTTCCATCTGTGTTGGAAGTTCGATATCGTAATTGGTCACCGCTACCTGAAATCAAATCTGCCAGTGTGTTCTTGTCGCCCATTGGAACTTTTCCCCCATGATCATTTTGGCGGTATAGTTTGTCTTTATATTCAGGGTCGCGCCACTTTGCGCCTTCACCAACGCCGGCTAATTGACGTAATCTTTTTGACTCGTATATTTGTGATAGTTCACTAATAACTCCGTGTGCTATTCGAGCAGCATCTTCGCCAAATTCTTTTTCAACAGCAATCATTACTCCAGTTTCACCTTTAGGGAATCGTCCAGTTGTTTCATCATACATTGATTTAACAAACTCAACTACTTCGTTTTGCTTGCCAGCGCCTTCAAAAAACTCTTCAATATCCATTCCGGCTTTAGTAATAGCTTCGCCTAGGCTCATTTCGCCTGATCCAAAGTTAACCATAGTTTCTGCAGTAGCACCAGCTTTCTTTGCTTTGGCAATGGCAGCAGCCATACCTTTCTTAGCAGCGTGACGAGCAGGATTCTTAACAACATTACCAAATTGATCCTTGTTGTCGCCTGGCTTTTTGTAAGGACCGTCAAACGGAGGATCTTCTTTTTCTTCTGCCACTGGAGCTGGCGCAGCCGGTGCTTCTGGAGCAACAGGTGCTGCAGGTGCTTCTGGAGCAACAGTAGGAGCAGGTGTAGTAGAATTAAAATTAATCTTGCTAGCAATGTCCGTGCCGTTTTCTTCGTCACGTTTTTGTAAATAACCTTTTAAGATTTCTCTTGCATCCATTTCGGGATTAACTTGACCTAATTCTCTAAAGGCATCTGCTAGTTCTTTATCATCAATAATACCTTTTAAACTTTGGATGGCATTAGTACCGTCAGTTCCGATTGGCATCTCATTACTTACTAGATCGTTTAATTTTTTAATAGCTTCTTCTTGACTGTCTTCTACATTAAGTAATGCACTTTCTTCACCAACAATACCATTTAAGAATGACTCAAATGCATCTTCAATGTTAAGACTTTCTCTCTCCATACGATCATCGTAGTCATTACGCATACGTTCTTTTTTATCTAAATAGTTTTGATAACGTTCTCTGTCTCTATCAGATGCATCTGGGCCTTCTGCTTTTGATTTTAGATGATTATGATGCGATTGATCTAGGCTGCGACGGTGTTCAGCATCTACGCTATTTGGATTGTATCCATCGTTTAGTAAATCTTCTGCTGTTAGTTCTTTAACAACATTAACTTCTTCACCGACTAGTTTATAAATGTATGGGAATACATTCTTTAATTCTTCATTGAAACTACGAATAGTTAAACGATCAATCCAATCGTTAACAACATCTTCTGGAATTAGTTGATCTTCTTTGTCAGTCCAAGATTCTGCAAATGTCTTATAAAAATTAGGACTTTGTAAACTGTGGATTTCTTTTTTAACTTGATCTATACGCTCAAATACTTTTTCATTAATAGTGCCCATTGCTTCGCTAACAATAGGATTACGGTTTACATAGCCTTTGAACATGCGTAGTTTGTTTAATTCTTCACTTAGGCCGATAATGTGTTGTCCTATGTTATCATAACTAGTGCCGCCATGTGCCACGTGTGTAGCTAATGCACGGGCACCGTTGAGATGCTTGTAAGGATATTTAAAACGCTCGCCGTCTGCATTCTCAACAAAAATGCTTTCGATGTGCATAGTACGACCTGCTGGTAAATCATAGTTTACAGGTTTAGAATGTCTTACAATTAGTTTGGCCTCGCCCATTTCTTGGAAACTGGTTCTTGAGGTTCCCCATAATTTACTCTCAGTCATTGTGCCTTCTCCACTGCTATTATTAGCTAACATTTTATAATCTCTCTTGTCTAAATTACTTTTTGCAATATCTCTTACATTAAAGTCCATCATATGTGAGCTTGCAAAATCACTTAGACTTTCTAAAAATCTAAACCAACGATGCTTAACACCGTCAGGTTGGCCTTCAACAATATCGTTGCTATACATAACTACCAGGCCGTCGTTTTCTTCACCTTCTGGATCTGCGTTAGTATTATCGTCAATGCTGATACTGATAGTGCCTAAATTTTTTCCGTTTTTTATAAAATCAAATTCAAAAAAACGTGCGTCTTTAGGTCTGTCAGTGCGTTCACTGTTTGCATCACCGAGTCTAATTTTAGGAAACTGTGTTCGCAGTTTCGAAAATAGTTCTTTGGCAATTAAGTCAAGATTTTTATTCATATTGGTATTTATGCAATAGTTGAGGAAACAAATATGGGCATAGGAAGTTCAAACTCGTCATTATCACTAGCATCACTACTGCTAAAACTGTCAAACACTCTAGAATCCCAGTCTGCTAGAACTTGACTCATACGTATAATCAACAGTAATGCACTAACTAGGTCATCCTCTTCTCCGCTTTTTGCTTTAAAACTTACACCCGTAGCTATAAATGCTTTGAGTTCTGAAATCAACGGTTTGCTGTTGATTTTCATTTTGTTTGATTCTATTAGGTATTTTAATCTAGCAGCAGCTGATATTTTAGTCTTATGTGTTGTATTAAATCCCTTACGGAATTTGCGTACATGACCTTTACGTATAGGCTCGCTAACAAACAATCCCGGAAAGTTTTCTTCCCCAATGTCTTTAATACAGACTAGGCCTGCTTCACCTACTGTGTTATTTTCAAGGCTCCAGTAGATATTATTAACATTGTCATCCCCTAAACATTCTTGTAGATATTTTAAAATTTCTTTAAGTATTCTAATCTGCCCCTGTATAGGTGTTAGATTATGGTGCCATTCTGCAACTTGTATAAAACTAGGTAATTCAAACACTTGAATACCTGCCGAGTTACCACCTGTTCCTAAAGCTGGGTCAAGCGCAACTGCGTAAATATGATCTTTACTAACTTCTTTGTACCAGCGTGTTTGCCCCATGTTCATAATGGGCTGTCGGCCTTCCATGCCTGCAAGATGAATACTGTTGATCAATGTTTCATCATATACTAAGAACTCACAATTATATTCTCGACGGAATCGTTCTTCGCCGATGCGTCCACGTTCTGTTGTTGCCCACGCATCGTCACGATCAGGGTGCTCACTCCATGAGCATGTAAAGGGAAAGAACCCATTTACACCAATTAGTTGTTCGTTGCCAAACTCATCAAACTTCTTGTTAGCTTCTTTCCATATAATAGCAAATGTGTCTTCGTCACTGTTGGGCGTTGATGTTAGAATTGCTCGTCCACCAGTTGCTAGTGTCGGGGAAATTGAAGTCCAAAACTCATCGGCGATATTTGGAGGTACGAAGGCAAACTCGTCACAGTATAGTAGGGAAATAGACATACCACGACCTGTGTTGCCAGTAGTAGTTGTAGAGACAATACGTGATCCATTATCAAATTCAATACTCCCTTTGTTATAGTTTACAACTCCTGAGCGTATATGATCAGGACACAACTCATAAGCGTATCTTATACGTTGCATAATTTCTTGCGAGCCAGTAAATTTGTGCGCCGAAATTAAAATTGTTTGGTCTGGATGGAACATGGCAAACCATAATAGGTATCCTGCCGCACAGGTAGTTTTACCCATCTGACGCGGTAACATGTTTACATTAAATCTGTGATTATGATATGCATCTAATAATCGTGTTTGATATTCAAAAGGTTCAAACAACATCTTACCTCTAACAGGATGCTGGATGTAAAAATAGTTACTGCAAAAATAATGATACCCGTTACTAGGATCAGAACATGCGACTAAATCTTCAATGTGTCGCTCAGTGAAGGTTTCTCGTGTATGCGCTTTCTTGGTTAAAACGCCATCTAATGATTTACTTGCCATAGTACTATTTACAATAAAAAAGCGACCCTATGGGTCGCTTTGAGTAAGATTAAATCTGATTAGCCGTTGAGCATCTTGCTTAACTTAACAATTTCATTTGATTCTTTCATTGGAAATGCTTTTTCAGGTTTGGTAACATCCTGGCCGTATCCGCGGGCATTTGGATCAAATCGTGCCGCGTTGTAACTTACTGGTTCTGCTGGTTGTCCAGTAACTGCACCTTTAATAGAATTCTTTGCCTTTTCTAACCACTGAGCAATTGACAAATTATTGTTATCTCTATTATAACGCTGCACAAAATTATACATATCCTGATTCTGTCGACCCATTACAACATCACGCCATTTATTTTTTTCTAAGTAAGTGTCTGCACTTGGGTACTGTTGTTTAAATTTATTAGTTTCTACGTAATCCTCAGGTTTCATTTGTGCAACAATTGCCTTTACTTCAGGAGTTCCGGCAATGTGAGCACCAAACATACGATTAGTGTTTGCATTACTAGGTTGCATTAATTTAACATCAAATTCATTTAATGTCTCATTAACGTTGTCTCTTGATTTAATAGACTCGTACATGCTTGCTAAACGATTAACTAGATCTTCGTCGACACCAAATGGGTTTCCGCCACCGTTAACTTTTTCAGCTTCTGCACCTTTGCTGTGCAGATCGTTACCTGTGGGAGTTACATCACCTACAGTACCGTGTGCCTCATCTGGACTATTTGCATACTCATCCATTGGCATGTCTGTGTCACCAATAATAGGTTCTTTGTCCATTTTGCCCATTAGTTTACCTAACTGTTCTTCACCACCATCTTCACCGTCGATGTTTTTTAATATATCTAATAGATCGCGAATGCCACCTGACCCAGATCCATTCATGCTTAAATTCATAGTAACGGTATCTTGTTGTTCTTGATTCATGCTAGGCATTGGGCCCATTCCGCACTCCTCGACATCATCTTCTTTCACTTGAAAAGTTTTGCCGTCAACTTCAAATTCATCTTTGCCGGCATCTTTGGCAGCATCAAGTGCGCCACTGAAGGCATTACCTTCATTTGGTTCTTCAGTTACTGGTTGATCCAGCTCTCTCATTTTCTGGAATAGTTCGTTAAAGTTCATAATTATTTTCCTTTAGCAGAACCAATTGGACTTTTGCCAGCAACAGGTTTAGCTTGTTCTTGTGATTTTTCTTTAGGAGCTTTCTTTGCTAGAATAGCATCATTCACGCCTTTATACTGTGTAGGTTCTGTATCTTTACGAGCCTTAGATAATTCTTTTAAGAAATTACTAACACCTTTGTCGCCTACTGTATTTTGATTATTTTCTTTTTGGTAATCTTGTGTTAAAAGAGCTTTGCCTTTTTCCATCTCTTGATTTTCAGCATTTAATTCTGCTTCTGCTTCTTCTAAAGGACTACGCACTTTGATACAGCAAGAATCAACACCTGTTTCTTGAATTAGGTAATTGTGTAATACAGTACTGGTTGTTGGATATGTAAGCTCAACATCAAACACTGTCACGGCAGCATTTTCCATTTGTGGAAAATCTGGAAGTTTACTTTGAATAGGGGTAGTTTTAGTTTTTGCAAACTTAGCTACTTCGTATTTTTTAAGAGCAGTTTCCATTACATCTTCACAGTTTTCTGGAAGATCTCCTGCTATTTTAATTTTGAAAGCATACTTTTTTGCTTCCTGGCTTTCTGATAGATATTCTACAAATGATTTCATGCTCGCAGTCCTAGTCTATTATTTATTCATATTTTTAAGTTTTTCGATAAGGCTGTTACGATCCGTAACAATAACGCCCGTGCCTGAAACATCTATACCTTGATCATCTTGATTTGCGTCTTGATCAAGTTTTTGTTTCTTGATCTGCAGTTCGATCATCTTTAGTTTTTTATCAATTTTTGCTGCTTTTGCATCAATTGCATTTTTAAGCATTGACCCTGCTACCTCAAAAACTCTTCCGGAATATCTTGCTTCTACATTCATTCCTAGATCCATTAGGTCATCAAATGCATCTGTAGCACGTTGAGCCAGTGCATCAAACTCAGTATCGCTGATATCGCCTAGCCCTTTAACCTGTGGTAAGGCCGCTGCAATTTTGTCAAACTCTGACATGTCTCTAAGCAGTGGTTGCACAGCTTCTACAGATTGTTCTTTCTCAGCTTTTTTAATAGTTTTTTTGCTTTCGGGCAAGTTTAGAATTTCTTCAAGTTTTTTCATAATATTACTTATCCTACTCTGCCATTATGGAATAAGTCTTGTTCGGTAAGTATTCTAAATTTAATACCTTGTCGTGCGCACCATGCGTATGCTGCTCGCCACTTTACTTGATTCTTTGCATACTGCAGTTGGTTGTTGCGATTCTTGCCAACTTTTTCTTGTAGTGTTTGATTCTGCGGTTTGACTTCAATTAACTCGACTTGGATTTTATTGTTTTTATCTGCATACTGTATAAAAAAATCTGGTACATAAATTGTCTGTCGACCAGTAAACGGATCTTTGTAAGGTATACTTACTGCTTCACTAGCCCATTTTATAATGTTAGGATTGTTATCGCAGAATCGCATAAACTGCCACTCCCAACTACTTCTGTATGTAGGTTGACGATTGCCTACATACTTCTCTGGGTTTACAACTGTATACTTACCTTGGGCAAATCTGCGACTCATTGTTTAATATTTCTGCTTTCTGTAGTTTCTTCTACGCTGGCTAGTTTAAACCCTAAGAAGGAAGTTTTTTCTCTGTATACATTTTGTACTTCTGCAACTACTGAACTTAGTTGTGCATCAGTTACACCTTTTAAAGTATCGATAAGTTTAAAAGGATTAATGTTTTCTAATCTTGCTTGATTTAATAACACTATACTAACACTTCTAGCAGCAGCTTCGTCAAAGCCACGCTTTAGAAAATATCCGAATACTGCGTCAATTTGATTTGTTGGAAATGTTATCTGATGTAGAAAATACTTGTCAAAGAATGCTCTAACTTCTTCTGAGCTTGATGTACCTTCTGAGGGAAAGTTTTGATTTTTATCAACCATTGTTAGCCACCGCCGTTTATGCTTCTAGGTTTAGCAACTGTTATGTTTGCGTTTCCGGAATCGTTAACGGGAAACACTGTATTGTTTATTGACCCTGCTCCAGCACGGCCTACATTAGTTATTCCCTTAACCGCAATATTGGTAAATTCTTGACTAACTCCTGCTTTGGTTAAATTCTTTGAATTCTGATAGGTGTTGACTGCTGTAATAGCAGTACTGATAAAATCTAAAGGACTGTTAAATGCCTGGCCTGATGCGACTCGGCCAAATACATCAGAAACTCCTGCAAGCACACCACCACTGCCGAACACTGTGGCAGTACCGCCACCGCCTAATGACAGAGGACTAGGTGTTGTGTCATAGTGATCAACACCAAATCCTGGCGGATTGTTCGGTGATACAGATCCTGATCCGTAGTTTACTGCTTCGTATGCTAAGGTCATAGTGTTCTGTGCAGGACTACTATCTGCATAATTCATAGTGTCATGACTCCACTGCGAAATCACTGGATTAACTAATGTTGCACTGGTAAATTGTCTTCGAGCAAATTGATATATTGTAATATTGTTAAAAAACGGAATACTACTGTTGTTGTCTAGGCCGTAAGGTGTTCTAATAAATCCAGGGCCTAACATTGCAGTTCTATTATAGTTTCCGTAGATTTTACTAGCTTCTGCATCGGCATAGTAATAACCATAATAGTTTTCCCATAGCTGTCTAACAACTCCAAAGTTGTCTTCGTGGAATACTATATTCACAGGTTGGTAATCAATCTTAGTTTGTACAACTTTTTTTCTATTATATTGATTTAAGGTTTCGGTAGCAATTTGAAATTTAGGTAACTCAGCAGTTTTAACCAACATGTTAATTTCATTTTGATGTTGAAATTTAAAATTTAAACTTTTTAATGCTTGACTGTTGATGCTAAAACTTACATGGTATTGAAATTTTAACTTTGGCGCCAACCGCATGTCGTCATCGACAAACATCCTGGCTGCGTGGGCATAATCGCCCATGAGGCCTTTAGCATGTGTTAGGTTATTGACAAACTGTTTGGTGGCTTTACTGGTCATACAAATATTTAGCCGAAAAGATTAACCACGCAGTTAATGCATGGTCATAAAAAAAGCACCCTTCGGTGCTTTTTTATTAGGCTCTTGTACCTGGACCAGTTGCTGCGGTGCCTACTGCACGAGCAATTGCTGTACCAACACCACCTAGGCTTGAACCGCCCGGTACTTGGATACAGTTATCTGGCTGGATAGAAAGATCAATTGTTACAGCACCTTGTTCACCGTAGCCTAAAGTTTGATAGTTAACTGTTGTTAAGTAGCAACCATAGCACTCCCATGTTTCTAAAACATTGGCTGCGTTAATACCGTTACCGCCGTCTAAGATTTCAAGTCTTAGTGTAAACTTGTAGTCGATAGCTGCTGCGGCACTCGACTGCTCTGCAAAGTCAAATTGTTTCTGTAGTTGTTCGCCAACTAGTTTAGAAACATTACCTGATACGTCATCACGTAGTGTAATGGCCATTGGCTGCCATGTTTGCTTGCCTGCATAGTTAATTTTACTGTTGTAAATCTCAATTACTTGGTTAGCAAACTGTACGTTTGGACGAGCTGCTGTCTGTACTTGTTTAGTAAGTTCAGTAGTAGGTGTTGATACGCCAAAGTTTTCAAACATCACACGGAAGCGATATTTTAGTTTTGGCATCAACATACCTTGTGTGCTAGCGGATTGGTCGCTAGCTAAAGGTACTGTAAATTTTGTTAATGAAGCGATTGCCATGTTATTATTCCTTTAATTATAGACCTGCGATCTCGCCAGTGTTCTTCAAGCGCAATGGAATATAAATGAATTCAACTGCTTTGACTGGTTCAATAGCAATGTCAATCCATAACTCATTACGATCAATCCTACTAGGTGTGTTGTTGGACTCGTCGCATACTACTATATAGTCGTATAGAGCACGTTGTCCTACTAACTCTAATAATAGAGATTCAACTGCACCTTTAATCTCATCTCTAGTGATCTTATCATTAGGTTCAAAGATGTATGGCTTAGCCAACGCATTTAATTGTCTACGCATGTAAATTACTAGACGTGCTACATTGATACGATCTAAACTACTTGCTGCACGAGCACGAGTCTTTTGACCGTAGTTGACTAAACCTGTACCTGTTAGGAAAGTGATCGGGTTAATCTTCTGCTCATACAATGTATCACGTTGCCCACCATTTAATGCCACACTGCTGAACTCGCCTTCTGCAGTGATATAACCAACGGCTGTTGCGTTAGTAATACCGCCACGACGTACACCAGCTGGTGCAAACCACGGATAGCTAACTTGATCGCTTAGAGCAATAGTTCTTAGAATCATATGGCTTGGAGGAACAACTACGTTATTACCAAAGTTGTCACTTGAGAAGCCCCATGGATAGAACATGCCCATGTACTCATCAAAGCTGGTTGCACCGATGTCATTGTCTTCGTTGGCCAGTAGTTCATTAGAACCCCACTTCAATAGACTTGTTGCATCAGGTGTTAAACGAGCAGGTGTGTCACCTACTACAAATGCTGTTAGGCCACGATCGTAGTTTAGAGTAATCATTTCACCAATTAGCTCTGGATAACCAGGGCAGGCAATTAAGTTAAACACTCTACGCTCGTCATCACGCATTGCATCGTTGCTGTTAACTGCTGCTTGTAGAGCTGTAACAACTACCTTACGCTGTGCCTTACGGCCAAAGCTACCAGAACCGTCGTCTTGGTTACTAGACACAGTAACCCAACGATGTGTGTAATAAGCAGCCATTGCTTCGCCGCCTGTGTTAGTTGGATCGTAACGTGGATTGTCTTCAGCAATATTGATATAATCACGACGGAATGATTTTACATTGTATCCGCTTCTACGTAGATTCCATAACAACATACCTTGTGGGTATAGTGCTGGATCCGGAGCATCCGGATCAACATAGTTACTAGTTAACAAGTCTTCGATTGCCCCTGCTTCGTAGCTGTTTGCACCAGCAGTATTGTAACGAGCATCGGCAAATAGTACACCGTCTTCTGTTGTTTGGTCTGTCTTGTCGACTAATACCCAACGCTTAGATACAGGTAAACTTGCTAAAGCTGCATTAAATCTGTAGATTTGTGGGAAGTTTTCTAAGTCGCTAGTATCAATCCATAAGTCTCCAGTTACAAGATTTCCGCTGTCAGAACGATCACCGTTTTCTGGAGCAGTAGCTGATACAATAGGACCAGCTGGATCTGTACCATTAGCAAAATACGGACTTGTTGCTGTCTTGTAGCCAACAAAGTCGCTGCCATCATGGATCATGATATCAATTTCGTCAATAACTGAGCTGTACCATAATTGGCCTTCTTCAGGAATTCTAGCAGGAGCATCGGCACTTGCTGCGTATACTAATGGTTCCCAGTTGCTTACAACAAAACTACTATCTGCATCACCAGCCGGCGCAGTTGAAACAAATCTTGTTCCGCTGCCAAATGTACCACTCGATGGTTCATAGTCATATGCTGAGAATCCCATTGCAGTAAATGGGGTACCAGTTCCGTTTTTAACTCGGAAATCGCCGCCTAATAAATGACTAATTACAATTCTATTTTTAGAATCAACTTCTGCAACAATATTAGTAAATCCTGCGGCATTAATTGCTCCAGCAATGGTATCAGCATCTCCTGCTGCGCCTGCTGCTGTAAATGTTATAGTTTTAGACGAGTATGTTCCGTTTAAATTATAATCACCTAATGTAGGACTTGCTAACAAACTTTCTGCAATAATAAAAGATTTACTTCCTGCAGTTACCTGAGTTGTTATAATCTCAGATGTAATTGTAGTTGCGCCTACAGCACCTCTTCTCCAAATTCGATAGTTTGCTAATTTTGGAGTTCCATCAAACCCTACATCTTCTGAATGATTTGTTTGAACATATAATTGCCCAACTGGTAGATTTGTGCCGCCACCAGTAACATCTAATTCGTACAGTGCTGAATGATTGTTAGGATACAACGGAGCACTTACTGTTTCCCATGCTAAGGTAGTACCGTTCCAACGCTTAACACGGAAACGTGCGCCTAAGTTAGCTTCGGTTGTTTTAATCCATACGCTACCTGTAGGACGAGGAGCAACTGCGCTAGACTTCCACTGCGGTACTACTGTGTGTTTGCTAATCTGTAAGGCAGGTGCAAAATATGTAGTAGTACTGAGTAAATTCAATTCTGTTAGTAATGCGGCAGTGCCTCCTAGATTAATACCGTTAGAAGTGGTGCTGGTCTCACCAGATAGTCCTAATGCAGTAGTATCAAAATATAATTCTAATTTACCGTTAACTGCTGCTGCTGACACTCCTGTTGGAGGGGTAGCATTAATAGCTGTTACCAGTGCTGCAAGACTTGCATTACCGGTAAAACTACTACCGTTAACAATTAATGTTTGACCACTGGTAATTGTAGGGTTAGATTTGCTACTAGCAACTGTTGGTTGAGATTTAAACCAGTCTGATTGGCCAACTTGTACCCACTGTCCGGTAGTTTGCCCCGGAGCAACTCCACGACTTCTATACCATACGGTGTTGTCAGACTGGCGTGCTCCTAAGATATCGCCGTGTAGTGTAGTAAGTGCAGGAGTATCTGAATCAGTATCAACTGAAACAATAGCATAGTCGCCTACTGCACCAACTGATGTTTTCGGCCCACCAGTTAACGGATCAACCCTTGTTGAATCTGTAATTACTAGAGGAACTTTATTTGTAAATTTCTGACCACTGCTTGTTGTTGCAGATGCGCCGTTCCATTCAAAAATACCAAAAGCCGAAATACTAGTGTCTAACCAATGTGTTCCATTAGCTGGATTTGAGTTAGGTTCTGTAGCACTAGCATCCAATTCTGCTAGGTCAACGTCTGCACGTACAACGTATGCGCGATTGCTAACACCTAGTAAACTGTATGCAGCCTGTAGACCGTATTCGTTTTGCTCGCCAGCGTGTACTGGATTGCCGCTCGCATCTGTCTTGAAGATAGGATCTCCAAAGTTGTCTGCAAGATCTTTCTGGCTTGTTAGGAGATATACTTCCCCTGCATTGGCAGCAAGTGTACCCGGGGCGGTTCCGGTTCCTCCGCCATTTGATTTATTCTCAGCAGTGGCAACAATAATTAAAGGTACTGTGCCAGGCTCTGCTGGTGTATAAAATGATTCGTCAATTACTTTGACTTCTACGCCTGGTGAACTTAATGCCATCTTGGAGTCTCCTAAGGTTTCTGTTCTATTTGTATTTATAGGTTTGAACAGAAAACCACTAGCTTACACACATCCGAAAAGGGGAGAAAAAGGGCAGCTAAATACTATTATGTCAAGACCTTTATGCCTTTGCGGGCAACGACCAGCTGCCGTTAACTATCATAAAGAAGGTAAAACCTACTATCGAAAAAAATGTGAAGTATGCCTTCGCTACGGTGGAGTAGGAAAAGGGTTACCTAAATGGTTTCAAGATGGCTACAGAATGAAACCCGTATGTGACAAATGCGGATTTAAATCTAAATTTAGAGAGCAATTTAATGTGTTTCATGTGGACGGGAACTTAAACAATTCCCGTCCTGCTAATCTTAAGACAGTGTGTGCAAACTGTCAGCGAGTTCTTCAGAAAGAGGGAGTTCAGTGGCGTCAGGGCGATCTACGACCAGATTTTTAATCTGCGCAAACAGCTGATCAATAGTGCCATTATTGTCTATTTCAAGATCAATTCCTTTACCAATCCACGCTGTTTCGCTAGCATGAATCTTACGCTGTTCCATACGCATCTTACTAATAGACCAGCTCATATTTGTAGGGCCTTGATTCATATTCCATGCATCTTGATACCATTCAGGATCGGCACCTCGAACTACCCGCACTACTTTGCCGCCTGCAGATTTAATAGCTTTGATTTCATTAGGAAAACGTACATCACTGATAACAATGTTATCGCCTGTTTTACGCATTTTATTTTCTAAACTAGCAATCCAGATGTCATCGTGAAAGCCTTGGCGGCATACTTCGGTACCCCAGTATTGTAGGATATGTCGTGGGGTAATATCTTTACCTAGACGATTGCTCCACCACTCGTCACGTTGCTCTCGCCATTCGCGAGCTTCTTTTGTACGTCCTTCCAACAGAACGCGGTCCCAACCAAATACGGCTGCTACCGCGTCTTTCAATGTGTTTGCAAATGAGTCACGGCGAAATCCGTGAAAGTTAACCAAATAATCTGCGGCAGTATCTTTGCCTGACCCAATAAATCCAACGAAGCCTATGATCATATTATCTCCAGTGATAATATATATTACAGGATTTTTACACTAGTGTCAAGAGTGATTACACTCCGTATTTGTTCGTTTTAATCTTAGCAACCGGACTTACTTTGTTAGTTGTGTCCAATTCTAAACTGCGCATGTCGCCGTGATTTAAATCTTCGTAGTCAGCGCCGACTGCTTTGGCAGCTTGAACAAACATCGCTTGTTCTTCTTTAGTATAGGGATAGATAGTCTTCTTTTTACCGTGCCAGCTTTTGCCATCAATGTCCGGTTTAGTTTTGCCATCAGTGCCGGCCATAGCTTGGCCTAACTTAAATGCTACATAGTCACTATTGGCTTTTTCTTTGTCGCTGTAGATGTTCATACCTTTAGTAGACTGGCTTTGTCTCTTAGTAGGCTTGGGCTGACGCACTTCTGTAATAACTTCGTAGATTTTCATATTGAGTATTTATCAATAGATTTTTCTAATTAGCTATATTAATGTCATTAGGTTCAACTTCTATATTAGAAGTTGACTCTGTCCAAAAATTTTTAGGACATTTTGATTTACTTAATTTACATTTTGCTGGCATAAAACACCCGCACTTATTACATACTTTAAATTTACTATGAAAATTTTCACAAGATTTACAAATATTAAGTCGTTCAATATATTCATTGTTATTAACAAAAAACATAATAAATCTCCACACCTACATTAAATAATAATTTATCCAATAATCCATGTAAGACCAGTTCCCCCTGGTACATAAGTTTCTAATTCTTTGTCTAACTTTTCCATTTCTTCTTTGCCAGCAGATTTTAGGTCTGTACCATTTAGTCCGCCTGCTCCGCCTGGGCCTGCAATGTTAGCAAACTTACTACGAGCTTCGCCTAGTATAATCTTACAGATAGCCAGTGAATAATCTTTTATCCACTGTCCTGCATAGATATCGTTAATAAGCGTATAATCGGGTCTGTAGTTTTGACAACGTAGCATTATACTTTCCCCTTCAGTAAAGGGTCTTTGTAAAATTCTCAATGTACGACTTGTGGGAATCCACTGAAATTCTATGTAACTACCAAACATTTTACCTACCATTTCTTGATAGCTAGCAAACATAAAATATGTTGCAATGCCGCCTAACATCGTACTATTTAAAAGGTACGTGTTAGTATACGCAAGATTGAAGGGTTCAAAGTTTGTACCAGTTCCTCCACCAGTTCTTGATCCCAAAGTTCTACGAAATACTGACTGGACGTTGATAATTTCTGCAGGAAGTGTGTAATCATTTTTATCTTTCTCAAGAGTTAAAAAACTGTAACTTTCTTCTACTGCGTTAGGGCTACGCTGTCTAAATCTAGATAGTGTGCGATTTAACGCAGTTTCGTAGTGTATCGGGTCAAGCTCAACATCTACCATACCGTCACCTAACATTGTGCGGCAGTAATTGTATACTTGTTGACGTACTTCTTGTGGATTGTCTGACATTTGAATCTCCCGTTATATTTATACGCTAAATATTATACTATGCCACGTTTATCACTTTACAAGCCCGAAAAAGGCAACGATTACAAGTTCTTAGATCGCAGCATATCTGAAATGTTTCAGGTAGGCGGTACTGATGTGTATTTTCACAAATATCTAGGTCCTAAAAATCCATTAACTGGAGAGTCAACTATTGACAAACCTAACTACGATGTTATCAAAGAAACTAATATTCAAGATTTACTATTCTTAGAAAATCGTGATAGAAAATATGACAGCTCAATTTATAGAATTCGTGGCATTTATAACGTACAAGATCTTGATTTTAATCTAAGTCAATTTGGTTTATTTTTAGATCAGGATACAGTTTTTATGACTGTACACATTAACGACACAGTAAGTACTGTGGGGCGTAAACCCCTAAGCGGTGATGTATTAGAATTACCTCACTTAAAAGACGAGTTTGCACTTAACGATGCAGATGTTGCACTTCCTAGATATTTTGTAATTGAAGATGTTGGACGAGCTGCTGAAGGTTTTAGCAGAGACTGGTATCCACATCTATATAGATTGAAGTTAAAGAAACTAGTTGCTGGTCAACAGTTTGCAGATATTTTAAACAAACCTACAGATGAAGATGCAAATTTTGTTGGTGATTATTCTGCTAGTGCAACATACACAGCTGGTCAAATTATTAGATATCAAGGTACATTGTATACTGTAACCGCAACCACTACAGGAAATACCCCGCCTAACACTAGTTATTTTTCACCGTACGGCGGGCAAAGTATACAAGGTATTCTCAGCACACAGTCTAAAAATCTTGAAATCAACGATGCTATCATTGCACAAGCAGAAGCAGATGCTCCTAAAAGTGGATATGAAACTCAGCAGTTCTACACACTAGCAGTTGACGAAGCTGGTAAGCCTGCACTTAGAACTGCAGATGAAACAGATTTGTTTAGTGATAACACTAGTTTAGATGCTAGTAGAATAGCTGATCGTCCAAAGCGTACTGGTTATATGGGCTATCTAGTAGGCGATGGCGTACCTGACAATGGAGTTGCAGATTTTGGATTTGGGTTATCCTTCCCCGGTGGTGCAACTGATGGAGATTATTTCTTACGTACAGATTATGTGCCAAACAGACTGTTTAGATACAACGGATCTATGTGGGTCAAACGTGAGGATTCTGTGAGACACACATTAACTAATACTGACGCTAGACAAACTCTTAAAACTGGTTTTATTAACAATACTAATAGTGCGGTTATTGATGGAGACACAGTTGAAGAACGTCAACCACTATCTAAAGCACTTAAACCTAGGGCAGATTTCTAATGCAATATTTTTATGACGGACAGATAAGACGATATCTTACACAAATTATTAGACTACTTAGTAATTTTGTAGTTAGGTATGGTGACGGTACACTGGTTAGAGTTCCAGTTATGTACGGTGATGTTGACCGACAGGCAGCAAGTATCATTAATCAAAATAGTGAAAACACCTTACCAGCAACGCCAAAAATTGCAGTATATGTTACAGACTTTGATCTAGCAAGAGATAGATTAGGCGATGCTACGTATGTTGGTAAAATGCATTTTAGAGAACGTGCAGTAGATGAAGAAACTGGCATGTATACTAATGAGCAAGGTAGAAACTATACTGTAGAAAGACTCATGCCTACACCGTTTACATTAACTGTTAAGGTTGATATTTGGTCTGCTAACACTGAACAGAAGTTACAAATACTTGAGCAAATTCTTGTATTGTTTAACCCCAGTTTGGAAATACAAACTACCGACAACTATGTTGACTGGACTAGTTTAAGTGTTGTTGAACTAGGCGATGTTGTGTTTAGTTCCCGAACTATACCAACAGGTACAAACAGTGCCATTGATGTAGCATCGTTAACATTAACTACCCCTGTTTGGATTAGCCCTCCAGTTAAAGTTAAGAAGTTAGGCATTGTTACTAATATTATTAATAACATATTTGGGTCTATAGATCCTGGCGCAACAGATTATATCGATGGGTTAGGTGTCGATCCTAACGTGGGAGTTCGTAGTCCTTCTAATTTCCTTACAGAAGAAATAGTAACTGTGGGTAATTATGATATTTTTGTTGAAGCCAATACTGCTAGATTAATTAACAATGAAACAGGAGCTAGTACATATCTATCATGGAAGATGGTTACTGATCAATATCCGGGAACATTTACTCCTGGATTAAGTAAAATTTATCTTATTCAGGCAGATGCAACTGAAGTTGTAGGCACACTAAGTATCCATCCGCAAGATGATACTGTAATGGTAGCTACATGGGACACTGACACATTCCCGTCAAATAACTATATTGACAGTGCTGGTAATATTGAAGACATTGACGTTGGTTATAGCTCTGCAACTGGAAGAGGGACTTTTGATGCTGTGATTGATCCTAGCGCATTTAACCCAAAACGTCCCAATAAAGAAACAACTGATCAACCTATTACAGCAGGTATACGATATCTCATAATTGAAAGTATAGGCGGCTGGGCTCGAGAAACTTTTATTTCTTCATCTAAAATAAAGAGTATTAATACAGGAGTTGAGTTTGATCGAGTATATGATTGTCAAGTATTAGTTGACGGAGTAGAAGTTGGATTGTCTACTCCTATAAATCGAGATGGGTATTACGTTATTGTACTGAATAATATTGTACAAGTGGGCAGTAAAATAACATACATACTAACTTTTAACGAAGAAGGGCCGACGGCCTGGAAGAACACAGACGGTAGTGATTTTATTGCAGCAGCCAATGATATTATAGAATGGAAAAATAATCAATGGAATGTAATATTTTCTTCGTATGATCACAATGACATAATTATATATCAAACAAACTTTTATACCACTGCACAGTACAAATGGAACGGTGTAGAATGGGTTAAATCATTTGAAGGCGAATATAAGAGGGGTCAATGGAGAATATCAATGTAACAGAAATCGACTGTTCTGGGGCACTCATTTGTGCTAGGAACACGCAGAGATTTCTACTACTACAAAAAAATGAAGGCAGACACAGCGGACGCTGGGTATTAGTAGGCGGTACTAATCACACAGGAGAGTCTGCATGGCAAGGTCTTAAAAGAGAAATTGAAGAAGAAGTTGGATTTCTTCCAGAAATTAAAAAGACAATACCATTAGAACGGTTTGTTAGCAATGACAGCTTGTTTAACTTCCATACATATTTCTGTGTAGTTGAAGCAGAGTTTGTGCCAACCCTTAGCCAAGAACACTCAGCATGGGGTTGGTTTGATTTAAATAATCTACCTAAGCCAGTACACAAAGGTCTTGATCTAAGTTTGCGTAACAAAATTATTCAAACTAAAATACAAACAGTAATTGATATTATAGATAGCTTATAAGGAACTCTCATGCTTAATTTAGAAAAAAGTGAAAATTTTCAAAAAGAATATAATGAATTTAATGAAAGAATTTCTGCTGTTTCTAACGAATCAGTAAGATTAGAACTGCAGGGTATGCTACAAAACTTGTTAAAAGAAGTCAAGTACATTGACCAACAACATCAAGATCTAAGTTTAAACAATCGATTGCCGTCAGGTGCAATTGATACTAGACAAAATATTATATTGATTAGAAAAAATTTAATGAATAAACTTAGAGACTGGAAAGAAATCCAGATTTAATTAATGATAAATTTTTTTAATTAAATAGAACAAAGGTATTATAACATGCAAAATTTAACAAACAAATCAAGATTTAAAATAGATCGAACTAATTTAAAACAAGATTATGAAGATTTTATAGGAACTTACACTGGATTTTTTCCAGAAAGTTACTGTAACGAAGTGATTCAATTTTTTAACTTTTGTGAAGAATTTACTCCTATTGTTAAAAAACGACACGATGACTATGTTACAGACAGTAACATGTTTATGACTAGTTTTCATCAAGTTGGGGATTTACAATTAAACAGAGCTCTACAAGATTATACAGATCATTTTTATGAAATGTTGGATTTCTGTATTAAACAGTATATGGATCGATATAGGATTCTCCAGGGGCTCGACGGGTATGCTGTCTTTGATATGAAATTTCAAAAGACTCGTCCCGGAGAGGGCTTTCATGCATTTCATTATGAAAATGCTAGACGACAAGTTGTTACTAGGAAACTAGTTGGAATGTTGTATCTTAATGATATTGAAGAAGGCGGAGAAACAGAATTTTTATATTATCCAAAAAGGATTAAAGCTCAGCAAGGTAAATTAATTATTTGGCCTTGCGAGTTTACACATGCTCATAGAGGTAACACTCCTTTAAAAGAAACCAAATATGCTGTTACTACCTGGGTAGAGGCGTTAAACCAAAGTTAATTTAGATTCTGGACGAGTCTTAAACATAATACTCATTCGTATAGTATCACAATATGCACTTACTGGTCTAACTCCATGCCAGCAATTGCCGGGAATTAACAAACAAGAATTAAATTTAGGCAAATAGGATCCAACTATTTGCCTTTTTTCACGATCCCATATTATAGTTTCCCCGGCATAATCAACAGTCCACGTTTTATTAACATAGACAATTAAAGTTTTAGCACCTGGTAATGTATCATCAGTATGTAGTCTTTGATCTATACCGGCGGTAATGGCGTTTGCATAACATCTAACAAGCCTATCATCTTCTTGAAAATATTTTTCTTTAACATTATTCCATACAGTTTTAACAACGCCTGTTAATTCATGTTCACAGTCAAAATTTTGATCTTTGCTGTTTGTTTTTCCGCCAAAAATTATAGTCCAGTGAGGAATACTTCGAGCAGTAAGATCGTTTAATGATTTATGCCCCCATGTCCAAGAAGAATTTAATAAAAATGTTTCTAGTTCAGCAGAAGTTTCTTCGCTATCAATATTTTCGTAGTATTCGATCATGTAGATGTTTTAGGATTATTAAAAAACCAGAAAGCCTGTGTTTGCCAGGTGTTAGTAAATGGAGTTCTCCAATGTAACAATTCTGTTCCTTTATATAGTAGAACATCGCCTTGGTCTAAAGATAATTTGATTATTTGTTGTTCTTTATTACTGTATAAGAACAACGGCCAAACGTCGCCTGAATAATAGTCAAGAGTTACTGAAAAATTATATTTGCAGTTGCTCTTGTCTTTATGTGGCAATAGTATTTCGTCTTTGAAATAAATTCTACTGTAATTGAATTGATATTCAACCGGAGCAACTAAAATAGATTCTAATTTTTCTTGTAGACGTTGAGTGTATTTGTCTTGTAGTGCGTCAGAAAAAGCTGGGCTTTTTAAACATTGGTTGTCGTACTTATAATTATTATTTTTAAATTCCGACCATAATGTCTCTGACATTTCTTTACATTCTTCTTTAGTAAAGACCTGATTTAAAACAACATATTCCCATGTCATATAAATTAATTATAGACCAAGTGCTTCTCTAAAATGTTGAGTCATTTGCCCTACTATGGTTTGAGCTTGTCCTGCGTTAACAATTGTGCCGCTGGGACTACTACACAGCACTCTAGCAATTATACAATTAAAGCTAGTTGTTTGATAAGTGTGATTATCATTATCTGGACTTCCAGGAGCATCTTGATTGTTAACTGCATTAATAGAAGATCCTAACGTAGAATGTCCTATAGTTACATACAGATAATTTACACTAGGGTCGCCGGCATTGTAACTTAAATTCCCAATCCAAGAGTGTACTATACAACCATTAACTGTTTGCACATTGTAAACCTGCTGATTAGTTCTACTTCCGCCGCCGTCTGCACCAAGATTTCCGTTACTGTTCCACCCATAAGTTCTGTTTGCGCGGCCCGACGTTGCAAGTGCAAATAATGGGTAAGTGTAACCACCTGCGCCCCAGCGTAGATTTCCTCCAGTAGAGTTGCCATTATTAAAATCTAAGCAACCGCCTGCAACCTGACTGCCGTTTTCTAGTAAAGAAATGCAGTGTCCGCCGTCATACATGTCACCACCACCGTCGCTGATCTGACTCGGAGAAGCATCTAATGACCAAGAATAGAAATTGCTGTTTCGATAGTTGGTTTGACGTGCAACCATGTAATTTCTTAAGTTTTGGAATGTTGTAGTGTTTATTAAATCAATAGGTGCAGTGACAGCTTGCGCAAAACTTTGATCTACTGTTGCAGTTGCTGAGCCACTAGTCACTGTTGCACGAATAGTCCAGTTATAAGTAGTGGCGCCGCCGCTGATTGTACCAGTGTGTGAACCATTGCTGGCAACTGATGTGCCTGACGGGACGCTACCTGATACTACTGTATACGCAATTGATCCTGAACTAGCCGATGCAACATATGTTCGAGTAGTAAATGTATTACCAACGAGCTGCGACGGAAATGTCTGACTAGCAGGGGAACTCCATGAGATGGTAACAGCATTGATTGTTATAGATAGAGCAGCATCGGCGGTTAACCCTGCATTATTAGTTGCCCTAAGTGTAAAATTACTTGTAGTATTTGACGATACCGCACTAAATCCAGAAATAATTCCGCTTGTTCCGTTTAAACTTGCCCCAGCTGGCAATGATCCAGTAACTAAGCTATATGAAACACTTGTTGCTCCGGGGCCAGCACTAGCACTAACTGTAATAGTATTGCCTGCTGCTCGTTGCGCATCGGTTAATGTTCCTAAACTACCAGATGATATCCACGACGGTGGTGCTGCGCCGCCGCCTCGACCAAATCCTTGCGAACCACTTATTGACCCAATGAAAGGCATATGTTACTCCTATCCTATATTATGCATAGCTTGTATAGTTGCCTACAACAAACCAAGTGCTTGAAATTCTTAACAATGTAAAAGTAGCAATGTCAATTTTGTTAACTCCGGGTGTTGGGACAGTGTTGTTTGCCCAGCGTATTGTTTGACCAACTCCTGCAATTTGCACTGCGCTAGGATAACGACCTGTTCCACCTTGATTAATAACTAACACCATAGCAATTGCTCTGTTGTCAGTAGTGGGCACGTTGGTAAAGTTTGCTGTCCAGTTTGCTGCAGGAGTAGTGTGATAGAAAATTCCTCCACCACTGAAATCGTGCGCAACTGTACCAGTTGCGTTGGTTAGTGTTTGTGTAATTTCAGAAATTTCATTAAATGTTGCTAGACCGTTTGCACTGATAGTATTAAAAGTTGCACTATCGCTACCACCGTTGTTGGTAATAGTACCAACAGTAACAGTACCAGTTGTAGTAAGATTTTTAGACCCTAAACTAACAATACCTGTGCCGTCAGGTGCTAGCACTAAATTTGCATTAGTTTCAGATGTACTAATAGTAGTGTTAACAATGTTTAATGTTGCAGGAACTGAAACGTTGCTGGTTGTTATACCGTTGGTAATTCTTCTTCCCATTTTATTTCCTTAAATTAAGCAATTGATGTTTCAATGCCCATAACAACTGCACTAAGTACGTTGCTTGCACTTGATTTTACTATAAGGTATTTTCCAGTGTCCATAACAATACCTGTTCTTTCAAGAACACCTTTTGCTGTAATATTAGCATCGTACTCTATGTATTCACCGTTAGTAGGTGTAGTTGCTGAGGTACTAACTGCTATACGAACTTGTATAGTACTAGCACCTCTATTACACAAGCTAATTGATGCTACTGTAAATGTACTTGCTGCTACTGGACCATAGACATTAGTGTCACTTGTAGTTGTTAAGTCCGTTGCTCCTAATCTTCCTGTTGCCATATAAAACTCCGTTTATGTTAAGAAATAACTCAGGGCTGTTGGTAAGCCCCTTACGCCGCCTGTGAAATTAAATGTTGCTTTCATTAAAATTGTGCCACCGGTTGTTGTTGTAATCTGAGATCCAGATATTTGAATAAACCCGGCTGTAACACTATTTACGTTCAATGCAGCACCACCACCACCAATTTGTGATGTGATATATGCTTTAATTGCTCTCTGCGTCGGTACGATGTTATCTGAGTTAGCTGTAAAGAAAGGATCTGTTGAGAATTCTGAAATCGTTGCCGAACTTCCGCCTAAACTTACAGCACCTAATGTAATTTCTTGCAACCCTGAAATATTAAATGCATCTGCGTTTAATGTTGCAATACCAGTTGACTGTTCAATAGTAAACAAGTCTCCGACCCTAAAGTTACCGTCTTGGTCAGTACTTGTAAAGAACACTCGGCCGCCATTGCTTTCAACAGTTTCATTATCTTGTACTGGTTCTTGTGTAGGTGTGTTTGGATAATTTGTTTCAGATAAATTTCCAGTTCCGATATCTAAGAAATCGTGTCCAGTTAATCGTACTTGACTATATCTAATTCTTGTTGAAACACTGACTGCATCGTTAGGTGAATCAAAAAGTGACACATCGGGACTAACTTGGAAAAATGCTGAATAACTACCATCGTACAGTCCAGCTAACGAAACAATGTTAACTAGTTTAAATGTTTGATTTGGTAAATGTCCAAATACTACATTAGATCCGGAAACTGGTTCTGATGTTAATCTCTTAACAGCAATAAATTGTCCGCTTTGGAAATTACTAGCATAACCGTCACCTGTATCTAGTTCGACACTAGCTGATAAGTATCCGACTCCTCTATTAGTAAAACTTGGATTTGCAAGGGCACCGTTACCGATTCTAACGCTAGTCGGTGCTTCGTAGATGTTATTCGGATCAGTAATAGTAATAGTTGGCGCAACTGTGTATCCGGATCCTGGTTCTAATAGTCTAATAGCAAAGATCTTGTTATTTGATACGTATGCTCGAGCTCTAGTTGTAGCACCTACTAATATAGAACTTGCTACTGTTCCTGCTGTACTTCTTTGTACTGCTACCCAAATGCCACTTTGGTTAGGATTGCCGTGGGCAACACCACTAAAGCCGTTGGCTGCTGTACTAGTTGTTCTCGAAGTCCAGTTTATACCATCTTCAGAACTTGCAGCTTGTGTTGACTGGCTTACTGCTAAAAACACGCCTTGACCGTAGGCAATTCTTGTCCATTGTGCAGTAGCCGGTAGTGTGCTTGCAGTCCACGTTATACCGTTTAAACTATAAGCAGCAGCAGTGCCGCTAGTGTTCGATACTGCAACAAATCTATTGTTACCCCATGATATTGACTGCCAGTTAGAACTAGCTAGTCCGGTTGCTGCAATCCAGTTTACACCACCGTTTGTAGAGTATGCAGATGTAGTTCCGCCACTAGCCACTGCAACAAATTTCCCACCACCGTAGGCAATGCCTGTCCATGCTGCGCTTGTCAAAGCTGCACCGGTCCCACCTGCGGTCCATGTTATACCACCATTGGTACTGTATGCGTTAACTGAGCTGCCTGTGGCAATTGCCACCCAACGACCGTTTCCATAGGCAATTGCGGTGTAAGAACCAGCTGGTAGTGCTCCACCAGCAGCCCATGTTACACCACCGTCTACAGAATATGTTGTGCCGGTAGTTCCGCCACTGGCAATTGCCACTAGATGATTAGCAATAGGTGCTGCTGTTCCTGTTGTTGCACCGCCTGTGCCGGTAGCAATAAATCTTGTGCCTACTATATTAGCACTGGCACCAATACTAGTCCAAAGAGTATTACCTAATGTTAGTATTTGATAGGCTCGACCTGTTACAAAAGACCCAGCAGTTTCTGTCGCAGTAAGGGCACCCTCTGCCATAGCAATCCATGTGGTATTTGCTGCCAGTACTCCGGTTCTAGCTGTCCACGTTGTTCCGTTAGCTGAAGTATCAACTGTGTTTGTTCCAGTAGCAAGAGCTACAAAGTTTCCGCCTGCAGCATATCCGCTGAATTCAAAAGCCTGTATAGCACCAGTAATACTGTTAACTGATGTAATAGTAATAGTAATATCGTTAGTAGTACTTGCACCGCCTAAATTTGTTCCTGCTAGAGTAATTGTGTCTAATCTAGCATATCCAGTACCAGCATTTATAATATCAACAAATGAATATTTTGTGTTTTTTCTAGTTACATTAAAACTAGCACTCAAGCCGCTACCTGATGTAGTTCCAGTAACTGAAGTATAAAGTTTAGTAATTGGTGCATACTTAGTATCAACCCACGTTAATGTAGATGCGGTTGTTCTAGCATTAGTGCTGTAACTTGGCGATGTGAATGAAATTCTAGGTTCAATTATATATGTAGTAGAAGCATCAGGTGATACAATAGTTGTACCTGATACCACATGATCCCACCCAGCAGCACCAGTAGTCTCTCTAGTAACTGTTGCAATTTTTGTACCAGCATTGTATGTAGCAATGATACCAAATTGTCCTGCACCACTACCACCTGTTAGATAAACTTTCATACCAACGTATGCTGCACTAATTTCACTATCAGTAGCCGCAATGGTAATTTGTGTAGCAGTTCCGCCTTGGGCTGTGTTAGCGTTTGAAATATAGTCAATACCGCCATAATTGCCGTCAGCTTCCGGAGCATCAGTACTATCATCAATGTTATCTAATAATCTAACTTGAAAGACTGCGCCGTCTCGGAATTCATCTTGTTCGGTTGCTGCATTTATACCTGCACCACTAATAGCCCATGTGGCAGCAGTATAATCAGTTCCTGCATTGTTAAATTCAAATTGATAAACAGTATCAACAGAATTTGTAAGTACTGATCCTACTTCTGCTCGGAATTGTTTATTATCAACTACTGCAGTATTTGGAGTTTCTGTAGAATCAAATCCTTCAGCTACCGATCCAAAGTCTCCGTAAGAATTATTACCATTAGTACCACGAATACGTCCGCCATTCTCAGCTAGGTATCCAATATGAGAATAGTATGAGAATACTGAAACAAGTTCAGCTCTAGCATTATTAGTAATCCATGCTCCAATACCGTCTGATATAACCTGTGTAAAGTCATTAGATGTAATAGATTTATTGCCGCCATTGTGTAAACTACCGTCTACTTTCTGTCCAATTGCAGCATTACCAAATGTTGTTACGTTTTGTACGTACGGGCTACGACTAGTAATCCATGTACTAGAGTCAGCAGGGCCCCATCCTGGATCTAAACTTGCATATGCACCTGCACTAACCCTTGAAGTTCCGTAAGCATTAGGTGCTAGTAGATCTCCGCTTAAATCAGCTAATGTTTGATTTCTTAGACCTGTACCATTTCTTAGATAATACATGTCTTCTTCTAAGCTACCGGCGACTGCATTAGAATAATAACGAGCTGCTAATAATGATTTGTAGTTCCCTGGATACTTAAGATCATATTTGATAGCGTCAATATACGCATTAACATCTCTTTCACACGCTGCAGTATCATAGAACAAACTTACAGTCATTGACCCTGAAGGAACAGTTGCTAGATTTATTGGTGTTGTTCCGTTAGCCGCAGCTGCAATTTTAAAAGTAGTAGGGCTTACTACATTTTGCACATAGTATTGTATACCAGCGTCAACATTACCAAATACTGCACCGCTAAATGAAATAATTGTATTTCTTTGCAACCAGCTAGTGTCACTAATAGTTAATATATTAGACCCTGAGGTAGTAGCTGTTACTGTGCCAGTGTACGTAGAGGCAATATATGCAGAAATTTCATTTACCATGTAATCTCTGTTACGTTCTAATTGTAAGACTGCATAGTAGATATTAGCGAATCCATCAACGCTCAACGAACCTTCGGCTGTTGCACCAAAGAGAATGTCGTCCAGCGTGGTCATTAGCGTTTCAATACGTGCTTGCGCGGTTGCATCGCCGCCAACATTTGATTTAGCCAGTGTTTTTACATAGCTAAATGCTGCACGAGTGGCTGCTTTCTGATTTAAACTGAATACATCACTAGCTGAACTTCTTAAATAGGCATAAGCTGCTTTAATTGTTTGAAAGTTGCTGTTAAACATGAAGTCGTAGCCGACTGCATCAAGAATAATTCTTGCATCACGCTGACACTTGGCACTGTTGTAGCTTAATGTTGGATAGTTAGCGGTAATGAAACTAGTCATACTAGTTACAATTGTACCTACTGCTGCACTAAGTGTAGTATAAGCAGTAATCAATGCTGTAGTTGTTGTTACGCTATCTGTTGCAATTGGCCTATCTTCAGTGTCAACAATGAATGATAATCCAGAACCGTTAGTTAAACTTCCTACGAGTGTTCCACCAAAACTAGTTGACACTTGGAAGGCAGTGCCAGTTAATCCTGAAGCCAGTACATAATAACGAATATCTGCTGTTAGTCCAAAAGCAGTTACTCTAGGAACAATAAGATCACCTGCGGCCAGGCCGTGGGCCCCTGTAGTGTTAAGTGTATTAGTTGATGTAATACTTGTTACAGTTAAGTTTGGTCTAAATGTTGTGGCGCCGCCAGTTAATATAGCAGTAATAATATCTATATTAGCACCAATAAATGAACTAGCAGAAGATCCTGTTGTTAATGCACTATCTGTGAATTGAACAGCATCGTTAGTTGCAGATCTAGTAACTGTTGTGTTAATAATAATCTGCTGCATTACAGTTTTTAATCTATTATAAGATGCAATAGTTGCAGTTAACTCAGTAGAGTCAATCATTAATGTGCTGCCAACACCGTCAAAGTAGGCTAGGCCTGCATTTAATGTCTGTGTGCTACCGCCATAGGTTAGATCATATACCATTGCATCTACAACGTATCCAACATCTCGCTTGCAGATTGTCTTAGAATATTTTATACCAGGATATGTTGCTGTAATAAACGCAATAATTTCTGCTTGCATGAATTCTTTATTTTCTTTTAATAAAGTTCTTGCATCACCGTAACCAATTAGATATGAAGAATTATACCCTGTAGGATTTGGATAGTTAAACAGTACCGTTGTTCCAAGATTGTAGTCAATCTTGTGCTGCATTGTTCTTACTAATTGTTGTACACTAGTTGCCTGTTGAGCTGTAGCAAGTGGCCAGCCGTTATATTGGATAGAAGTATTTCCAGGACTTTCAGTTACGTTTGTTCCTAGAACAATCTGTCCAGCAACTGTTTCTAAACGTCCTAAAGAGCCTATACTATATTTTGTATCGTATCTACTAACAAGACTACCTGCTGGGCCGGCATTAGTTGAACGTAGTTCGTCTCCCATGACACATGTTTCGGCTGGAACAATAATAGGCAACACTTCACGATATCTACCTGTTCTAACTTGAATTAAATTGTTAGGAGCATATCTAGCAGGAATATTGTCTGCATTTTGATCAGCTAAGGCATCTGTAATAATAGTAACTAATTCTGTAATAGCAGTCATTGCTCCCGCTTCGGCAGTATAATTTGTATCAATATACTGAGGAACTACTGCTGTAGAATTATCTCCATTTAATACTTGATAATTAACTGCAGGAGCTTCGTTGTTTAACACTGACTCTATAACTGTAAGCATATAGTTATATGCTGCAATATCTTCATCTGCTTCTGCTGCTAGATTTACATATACACCAGGATTGTCTTCAGTAATTGCATTAACATAGGCTAAGGCTGCGCCTCGACTTTTAACATTGCCGCCATGTCCAATGTCATATAATAATGCATCAATTACTAATCCAACATCTCGTTCACAACGATCTTGAGCGTACACAAAACTTGTTGTAAAAGGTGCTGTATTTGTAGTTACCTGACGATCAATCCATTCAGTAACTTCACGTTGTATAAATGGTGTGTTTAGTTCAAGTAAGCGTTTGGCATTGGGATTGCGAGGTCCTCGTTCAACTTGTTCACAAGCATAACGAATTGTTTTCCAAGGCTTATCTAAAGTTTTTCCATATATAGGGGCAGGGATGTCTTCCCCAGTTGGGCTCACATAATAAGCGTGATCGGCGGTGCCCCATGATACCCACTCAGGAATACTGTCAGCACTTACACGTAGAATTTGCCCTTCTTGTCCAATAGGTAATCGAGTAGGACCTGCACCTCCAAAGTATACCATGTCGCCTAGAGTAGTAAGTACAGAAGTTTCACTACCAACATTAAACAAATTCCAATAGATATTAGTAATATCTAAATCTGGTCGACTGTTTGCTTGGCCTCCGCCAGTTGCTCCCACTGTGGAAACATCATCACCTTCTGATCTGTGTGCTAATACGCAGATATAAACGTTTGAGCCATATCTTACTGTGTCGCCTATGACGTATTCGGCATCGTCGCTCCATAGGTCTCTCCAGTTAACGCCTGCGGTTAACTGTGACCAATAGGCTGCATTAGGAGGTTTTGCTGCAGCAGTAACAGACATAGTGCCTGCGGCAGTAGTCGGAGTAAAAATTGCTCCGGCTGGAGTGTTACTGATAGTAAAATTAAATCCGTCAATAACTTGTCTTACATAGTATGTACCGTTGGTAAACACATTACCAAAAGTAGTACCTGTAAATTTAACAGCCATGTTAGCAACCATGCCTGTAGTACTGGCTACTGTAATATATTTTGTACTAACATCGGTTGCTGATGCAGTTGTTGTTATAGCCGGAGCATCTGTAGTGGCTAGGTATGTATAACCATTAAGTTTTACGACTTCACCTATTTTATAAGATGTAGTGATTGCCCAATCAGATTGATATTTTAAACCTTCTGAGAATAAATCCCAGTTAGCTGTACCTACTAGAGGATTTGAATTTGTATGCTGCGTCTTAGCTACATATTGATTTCCGCCATAACGAACAACGTCACCTGGCTGGTAAGCAGCTCCGCTACTCCATGTGTTTTCAAATTCTAAACCTTCTACAAACTGTGACCAGTTTGCAGTGTCGCCTGCAAATGTTGCGCCAGCACTATGTTGTGTTGTACAAATCCAAAGGCCGCCGCCATACTTCACTACATCGTTTAACTTATAACGTGTAAGAGTAATCCATGTATCTTTATATTCTATACCAGAATTGAATACGTCCCAGTTAGCTATATTATTTTCAAGACCTAATGCAACAGTAGCGGCACTAGTATGACCTAAGTTACAAACATATGTATAACCGCCGTACTTAACTAGATCATTTAATTTGTATCGTGTAGAAACAGTCCAGTCGCCTTTCCAGTCAAATCCTTCGGCAAATATGTCCCACTTGCTGGAATCATTCTCTAATCCCGAGGATGCTGTTGAAGCACTAGTGTGTCCTAAATTACATAAGTAGACATTTCCACCGTATTTGACCGTATCACCAATTCGATATGCAGTAGAGATAGTCCACGACCCCCGCCATGCTTGGCCGTCAGTCATTAAATTCCACTTTGATGGAACAAAGTTTAAATCTGTATTGAAGTCAGCAGCAGATATATGACCAACTACACAAATATAGGTTTTACCACCATATCGTATAACATCATCTTTTAGGTATGTGATGCCTGTCGACCAGTCATCTTTCCATACAAATTTAATTCTACCTAGTTTAAACTCTGCCATTATTCACCTCAATTTTATGGAGCTCTTGTATTTAGCAACTCAAACATTATCTTTAAACGAACGATAAAATAGAGAAGATGCTACCATCATTCCGTTAACACCTATGCCAGCCCCAGCAAAATTTGCCATAACAGGAATATCAATAGTTAGTTGAGCAGAATTGTCAATTAAATTAGGTCCTACCCTAACTGTACCGGCAATAAAGCTAGATGTTAATAGATCAGAACCACCAATATTTAATCTAGTAGCCAAATATGATTTTATAGCACGTTGTGTTGGTACAATGTTGTTAGAATCTGCAATGAATAACGCATCAGTTGAAAATTCTCTAACAACTGCTCCTGATCCGCCTAATCGCACACCGCCTAACGCCAATTCTGTTAGTCCGTTTAGTTCAAAGAAGTCAGCACTGATAGTAACAATACCAGTTGCTTGTTCTACTGCAAATAATTCACCAGTTCTAAAATTACCACTTTGATCGGTACTTGTGTAGAAAACTCTACCTCCGTTTAATTCTTGAACTTCATTTTCTGGTGCTGATGTATAATTACCTGTAGAATATAATGTTGGATAATTTGTTTCTTCAAAATTTCCAGTTCCTATATCTAAGAAATCGTGTCCTGTAATTCGAACTTGACTGTATTTTTCGCGTATTTCGACTTCTGTATTTTCTAAAAACTCATCGTCATATGTTATTAACGGACTTACTTGGAATGTAGATCGTAATGTTCCGTTTTCAGAAGTTATTTCTATACCTGTTACAACCACGGTATAAACATTGTCTGAGCTGCCAAATCTAAACTGAGCTCCGGGTCCGGGAATTCTCTCAAGACCACTTAATGTAACAAAACGACCTCTTGGAATAATATCAGCAAATCCGTCCCCAATTACAGATATAACTGTTGTACTAGTTCTATAAGCATTGCCTCTATTTAAGAAAGTTGGTTGCGCTAATACTCCGTCTGCTATTCTTGGATTCACATATGCATTAGAAGTATTGTTAGGATCTGTAAAAGTAACAGTAGGTGCCGATGTATAACCAGACCCTGGTTCCCATAATTTAATTTGAGCTATGTTTCCGCTTTCAACTACTGCTCTTCCTAGAGTTCTAGCACCAGTAAATATTCTGTTTATGTCACTGCTTGATGTTGTAGGAGCTGCAATCCACATAGGTTGATTATTTGATACTGTAGAGTCTCCTAGTGTTACATCAGGATTTCCAAATCCAATAACACCCCATCGATGTGATTCTGTTAAAGTTCTGCTAGTCCAAACAATACCGTCGTATGATGTAGCTGCAAATGTTGTCGGTCCGGCAGTTGATGTTTCACATACAGCAAAGAACACACCTTGACCGTATCTTATTTGTTTCCAGTACATTTCTGTTGCGCTAGGTTGAGGCATCCCTGCAGAAGTAGTATACCATTGTATGCCGTCAAAACTGTATGATACGTCGCCCGATGTAGAAACTGTAACAAATCTTCCGTTACCGTAGACAATACTAGACCAATCTTCTGGAGAAGAATCTTGCACCTCTACCACAGACGAAGTCCATGTCCATAAAGTTGTAGTTGCATTATAAGACCCAACCGCTACAGCATTACTACTGTTAGCAATTGCTACAAATTTACCTTTACCGTAGGCAACATCTTTCCACTCGTTCAATGTCGAGTCACCTATAGTAGGCAATGTAGTTGTTAACCAATTCGTACCATCGAGTGTATATGCAGCGTCAAGGGTACTACTTGATACTGCAAGGAATACTCCAGTTGTATTGTCTGTAGCTAAACCGTATACTACACTGTTCCAAGTTGCCGTTGAGGGTAATGTTGTTGTAGTCCATGAAATTCCATTAGTAGAAAGCACAGCATTTGAACTATTATATTGTACTGCTACAAATTTATAATTCCCGTATGCAATAGATGACCAGTTACCATTAAACGGTAATGGAGAGGATAACCAATTAGATCCGTTTGAAGAATATGCGCTAGAGCTTCCGTTGTTAGGAGTCATAACAAATCTTCCGCTGGATGCAGTGCCCTCATATTCAAAAGTTAAGATTGAATTAGTGCTGTCATCTGAAATTGATTTTACTGTAATAGTAATATCGTGTTCTATAGTTAATCCGCCGACGTTTGCTCCGTTAATAGTAATAATTTGTTCATCTTCGTAGCCAGCTCCGCCATTTAATAAAGTTACAATATATGATCTTCCAGATTTAGTAACATTCCAAGTAGCAGTAAGTGGTGCAACATCAATCGTTGTACCTAACCCAACTGTTCCGCCAACTCCGGTATACACTTCTAAAGTTTCTCCGTAGACTACTGCTGCCCATGACGCAGTAGTTGGTGAAGATACTAGTTCAGCAGTAAAAGAAGGAGCACTAAATGTTACTCTTGGTTCAAAGAGATATCTAGTACCAGTTGTTAGTAAATCTTTAATAGGAGTTCCTGGAATAACATGATCCCATCCTGGCTGATTGTCACTTTCTCTATATACTGTAACTAATTTTAAACCTTCATCATATGCTTGAACATATCCGTATTGGCCAGTTCCTTCACCACTAGTTAATATAACTCTAGTACCTAACAATGTTTGTTCGGTATTTTGATCGTTTGTAGCTAAAGTAATTGTTAATCTGTCCCCGTACTGAGCATTGTTACCTGCAAGTATGTAATCGCCGGCACCTTCAATGCCTGAAGGATTTCCAGGTGCATTTCTTACCTGCGCTTCAAATACTGCATTATCTCTATATTCTTCTTGTATTAAACTGGCGCCAGTTCCTGCTCCAATAATTGTATATACTGCATTAGAATAGTTTTGTCCTGCATTTGAAAATTCTACTACTAAAATTTCATCATTAATTTCTCCGGCAAATGCATTTGCAATTTGCGCTTCTTCGGTACGGTTATTTACGTATCCGTATGCAGGTGTCTCTGTAGGATCGTTTGCATCTGCAATTGCACCAAAAGATCCGTAAGAACTATTACCATTAGTTGCACGAATAATTCCACCGTCTTCTGCAAACATACCAATGTGTGCATAATAAGTAAACACGGACACAAGTTCTGCTCGGCCGCCATTTAGTACATGGGCGCCAATTCCGTCTGATATAACTTGTGTAAAATCGTTTGATGTAATAGATTTATTACCACCGTTGTGCAAATTACCGTCGACTTTTTGGCCCGTAGCAGCAGTACCGAACGTTGTTACGTTTTGTATGTATGAAGATCTTGATGTTATCCAACAATCTTCGTGAGCTGGGCCCCATCCTGGATCAAGAGAAACAAACGAGCCGCCGTTAGGCCTTTGATACAATTCAAATTGGAGTTGTGGAGACAACTCTCCTGTTAACCCAGATAATGTTACATTGCGTATACCCGAACTGTCGCGTACATAAAACATATCTTCTGATGCAGACCCAATAATATCATTTGCATACCATCTTGCTTCTAAAAGAGAGTTATAATTTCCAGTATATGTAATATCTGTTATCCAAGCATCTATATATCTTTTAATATCTACCCTACGACGAGCTTCATCGTATTGATAAGACGGAACTAACTCGTTAATAAATGCTACTCCTTCTGCTGCTAAAAAATCTTTGTTAGATTCAAGAATTTCTTTTGCATTAGAATAAGTTGTAGAATCAGTGGGGGTCATTGTACCTGTTAATGAAGGCGGAACTCCAACGCCGAGTATTCTGCTGTTGATATAAGTTTTCATATCAACTATGATATTTTTAATTTCTGTTGCTACTGGTATTGTGCTGTAATCTGAAGGACTTGCTGGTATATATTGCGTTTCTAAATTTGTTACACTTTTTGTAATTTGTATACCGGTGAGTATGCTTTGAATTATATCATAAAATCTATCAAGAATAACAATAATAGCAGGTCTATCATCAAATCTTTCTACGCTAGGATCATTAGGTTTAATTGTTGTAGAACGTAATTCAGCACCATCGATAGCAGTATTTTTTGGAACAATTATTGGTAAAACTTCTTTATAGATACCTGGCCAAATTTTAATAGTTGTAGTTCCGAGATACCCGTCATTGGCCTTCCTAGCGGCAAAATGAACTGTTTTCCAAGGTTTAAAATAATTTACACCTCTATTTACATCAGTGTCATCGTCTATACCATCTGTGCGTACATGGAATATTCTAGTTAAAGTTCCCCATGTGCTATAATCTGCTACACTATTAGTTTCTACTTTTAAAACATCATCTTCTATACCAATAGCAATTCTTGTTGCGCCAACTGTACTGCCGTCGTTAGCTACGGTTCTTGACAGTCCGTATATTAATAAATCTCCCGGATACTGTGTGCCTATATCACCACCGGCAATTAACATGTTCCAGTAATTGTAGCCCGAACCGTTATCTCCAGGATATGAATTGTCTACTGACAAATGACTAACATTACAAATATAAGTGCTACCAATATGATAAACTATATCGTTTATTTCATATTCTGTTGCTGTTACCCAAGTACCTTTCCATTCTTGTCCAGGTGCTAGTAATTCCCAATTTGACAGATCTAAATAATCTAAGCTACTTCCGTCTGCTACTGTATTAACTAATGCTACATAAAGTTGGCCGCCTCGACGGACTAGATCGCCTGCTTTGTAATTTTCAGTGCTGTTCCAGGTTCCTGCAAGCGTTGTAGCTTTTGTAATTAATGTCCAGTTAGGATTGCCTACACTATATGTTTCAGATTCTCCAGGCTCGCTGTTTATGTTGTTTGCGCTGCTTACATAAACATAACCGCCGTGTCTAACAACATCTCCAATAGCATAATATGCAGTATTGCTCCAATTATTATAAAAATTAAGTCCTCTTAACTCTGTAATAAAATTGTTATTATCAACATTTCCGGCAACACTAGACGAAGTATGTTCTTCTGTACAGCGTAGTAAACTGCCTCCGTACTTTACTAGATCATTGACTCTATATCTAGTGTTTATTGTGTATGCCCCAACAAATTTTATGTTGTCGTAAACAATTTCCCATGTTTCAGCAGTGCTGTCATTAGTGCTGTCACCATCACCTATAACTATACCTTGTGCTGTAGTACCAGCAACATGCTCACGAATACATCTATAAACAATACCGTTGTACGCTACAACGTCTCCTACTTTATAAACAGAAGCAGAAGTCCACGTAGTGCGCCAATTGTTGCCTTCAATAAAAATATCCCACTCTGTAATATTGGTTTCAAAATATAAAGATGAGGTATGCCCTACTGAGCATAGATATAAGTTTCCACCAGCAATAACTATTTCGCCGGGGCCATAAATCGTTGAGCTAGCCCATACACCTCTAAATTTGTAGCCATCTGTTACTCTTACCCACGCAGCAGATACTTCAGTGTTTAACGGATCTGCGAGATATGTTTGATCTGTATTAAAATTACCAGAAGTGTGCGGGCGTATGCAAGCCCAGCTTGACCCTGCATAAAAAACGATGTCATCTTCTATGTATGTAGTAGGTGTAGTCCAGTAGCCTTTCCAACGATATCTAATTCGTGGTATATTAAATTCAGCCATTATTATGTTCCAGATGTCTTAATACTATATTTATATGCCGCTAGGATATGTATATTTTTGTCCGATCCTAACTATCAGTTGTCCTTCGTCGTTGATATAATAAAATAATGATCTATTATCCCATCTATATTGTTCGTAATTTAACCCTTTCCAAACAATACTATGATTATCGTCACGACCTTCTGTAAAATCATATCCGTGTTCAAAATCTGGAAATGTTTCTCCTGAATCTATGGGTAGATTTATTTCTAAGGAATCTGTCGGACTTAAAGTGTTTAATTTGCCCATGTATAAATCGCCATCTTCCGTCCTACGCAGTCCGTAAAAGTATTGCGGAGTTCCTCCGAGTACAGTATCATCTGATGATGTAAAAAAGTAGTTATTTCCTGCCATAATTTTGCTCCTTATATAATTTCAGCGTAACTGATTACTGCATCTACGCTGTTGTCAGTATCTGATATAATACGCAATCCGCATTGTTCTGCTAGGATTAATTTTTCTCCATTAGTTATCATCTTAAGACTATTATATGGAGCTATTGATATATTGTTAGCATAATAACCGGTAGTACTTGAAGAGTCAGTTATAAAAATACTAATAGTTACAATCTCATCTGTAGTGTTTGCAAGATTACAACCAATAATGGTAAATCTATTATTATCAACAGTTTGTAATACGTCTACTGCTGCTGATCCGATATTTTTAACTACTTTAGTTCTAAAAAACGTTGCCATATTATTTTATCATCCAAAAATTAGAGCCATTGTGGCTGCAATGTCATTTGCTGTTGCTGAACTAATACCCGAAGCTGCTCCTGCAACAGAACTCCAGTTTGAACCATCCCATGCTTCAACAAGTCCTAAATCTGTATTAAATCTAATCATACCAATTTGTGCTGATCCAGGTCTTGAGCTGTTGCCTCCTGAAGGAATAACTACAGCATTAGTACCAACAATATAGTAATAACCGTTACCGGTTGATCTAAATTCTGTTACTGCATTAGCGTTAGAATTTGTTATAGTATTGGCAGTAATTCTAAATCCATCTATAACTACTGCGCCAGTGCCGTTTGGTCTCAATTCTAAGTCAGTATTAGTAGTTGTAGTTCTAATAACGTTTCCGTTAATTTCTAAATCATCAACTACAATCTTATTAGGAGCAAATTGATTACTGTCAAGTGTAGCTGCTAATTGATTATTAGCATAAAAGTACAATGTGTTATCATTTGCGCCTGGTGTTGATTCAGGAATAATATATGTATCTCTATCTACATCGCTGATGCCGCCGAGTTGTAACCAGTAAGAACCATTGTAACCTTCATACCTATTTGCAGTAGAGTTAAATCTAATCATACCACTAGCAGGAACAGACGGTCTATCACCGTCTGTTCCTGCAGGTAATTGCAGTGATTGATCTCCGTTAATTTTTACAATACCAGTTCCACTAGGAGTAAGTTCAATGTCTTGCCCTGCTACCGTTCCAGAAATAGTACTGCTACTAATACTTAAACTTTCAAATGCAATTGCTCCACTGCCGTTGGCACGTAGTTCTAAATTACTATTAGACAATGTTGTTTGTATTACATTACCTTGTACTACAATATCACCAGTTCCAAATGAACTAGCAATTACAGGTGCATTAACTATTAAATTAGTTACAGTTAATGTGCCGTTAACAATGGTGTTGCTTAAGGTTGTTGTACCAGAAGTTACTGTTAAATTTTGATCTATAGTTACATTATTAGATGGTATACTTACAATACCAGTTCCATTAGCACTTAGTTCAAGATTAGCGTTTGAAGATACTGTTTGAATATAGTTGTCATTGATTTCAATATCATTAACAGTTATGTTGGAGGTGTATACGTTCCTCCATCTTAGATTATTTGATCCGATGTCAAAGTTTCCAGTTATACTTGGTATTAAGTTGTTAGTAATACTACCAACTAGATTAATAGTATCAGAACTGTTATCGCCAATTTGTATATTGCCGCCTAAGATAATATTTCCAGTAACTCCCAAATTACCTGTAATATCAGTGTCTTTGAGTAACTGTATTTTTCCCGTGCCATTTGGATTAATGTTAATGTCGGCATTTGTTACATTTGACGAAATTACATTAGATTTAAAATCAAGAGAGTCAATACGTACAGCACCTGTGCCGTTGGCACGTAGTTCTAAATTACTATTAGATACTGTAGTGGTAATTACATTTCCACTAATTGATATATCATCAACTATTGCTTGAGAAAGATATATATTTTGCCACTGATTAGTTATTGAGCCTAAATTATAAGTTGTAGTTGCGTTAGGAACAATGTTACTGTTAACCTGTGAAATAAAAGTGATAGTGTCACTATTACTATTACCAATTATTGTAGTTCCGTTAAAATTAACATCTTGTACTACGTTTAGTGTGCCAGTAATTGTAACATTAGATGTTGATGTTATTTCACTGTTAGCTGCAGTTAATGTTACACCGCCAGTAGTACTTTCTATAGTATTGCCACTAATTCTAATATTACCAGTTTCAACTTTTGTAGGATCTATTATAGTTGTGTTTACGCCGTCTGTAAATGTAACTCCAGCTGGGCTAGTAATAGTAAGACTACTAGGATTAAAAGTAATTGTTCCGTCGTTTTGATTTACGTAAAAATATTCACCTACTCTATAATCGCCTTTGTGGTCAACACTGGTGTAATAGAGTCTAGCACTAGTTGTCTGTACTATTTCATTGACCTGTATTACCGATGTTGGATCGTTATCTGAGAATCTTCCTGCACCTACATATCCAAAATTGTGACTTACAAAGTACCCAATAACTCCGTATCCATCACCTACAGCACCGTAGTTACCGTATACACTAGCTGATGCAATACTGCGAAGTTCAACTCCAAAATCTGAATAATCAACATTAGCTAAGTAACTGGCGGTTTGTCCGCCTGGACTAAATGTAATTATCTGTTGGTTATCGGTATCCGGTGGAGCAAGTGATGTTTCCCATCCTGTAACTTTCCCGTCTAGAACAATATAGGTATAAGGAGAATCATAAGTAACACTTTCAATTGTTCCAGTTGTAACTGTTGCAGGATTTACACTGACATTTTCTATACTAATTGTATCGCCTGGGCTGAGTGTTGCTGCACTGATACCATAGACTTTTAATCTTGTTTTTGGATCTCCACCGTTAGACCCAGCAAACCCAGTTGAACCACTTGTTAGATAAAAACTTCTATCTGCAAAATAGGTAAAGCTGTTGAGCCACTCTATTCGTACTCCGTTAGTAGCAGTAATAGCATCAACCCCTGGACATATAAATGTCACAGAGTGGAACAGCATACTAGCTTCTTTACTTGCTGGATTAACTATACTACCATCAATGTATGCGCCTTTACCTGCATCTCCTGCTAGAAACCCGCGAGGATCATCAACAGGATTTGTCAGCAATCTAACAGTGCTACCGGCTGTAATAACTGAAATATTTCGAATATAAGGACTGCGACTAGTTACAGTCATATTAGGCGCAAAACGGAATGCATATCCTGTATTTGTCCCTACATCATATTCGTAGCCAGTTATTGTTAAATCTTCTACAGTAGTTTCACCGTTTAGATGAAATATATCAGCAGTAATATCACTGTCTGGCTGAATAGTAACTGATCGAATGCCTGCACCCTTAACCGTTACCCCAACAGGTACTACTAATGGTAAAGTTTCGCTGTATGTTCCTGGATAGATATAAACAGTATCACCTGCAGTGGCTAGCTCAAGTGCGCGGCCAATCGAACTTAACGGATTTTGTTGATGTTTACCTACATTACTATCTGAACCATTTACTGCAACATAGTAGATATTGCCTTGTTCAAGGCCTATGTCAATTCCGGCAACTGAAATTTGTCCAGTACTAACTATAGGGGCATATAGATTGTTAGCCCAAACATCTGCCCATCGATTACTGCTACTGCCTAAAGAATAAGTATTATCTTGATCTGGAATTAAATCACTTGCTATGTCAGCATTAAATACAATGTTATCAGTGTTAGTATCACCTAGTTGTAGATTACCGTCAGCAGTAATAGTACCTGTTGCGTGTAGATCTCCAAATATTTCTACATTAGAATTTAAATTAATTGTACCTGTACCGTTAGCAGTTAGTTCTAAATCTGCATTAGAGTTAACTGTAGCAATTCTATTGCCTTCAATTTGTATATCGTCTATTTGTAATCTATTTTGATATAGAATTTGACCGCCGCCGACAAGATTAAAATTTAAAACTCCAGTATTACTATAAATTTGATCGCCTGTAATTACAATGTTGCCTAGCGTAGCAGAATTAGTAGCTTCTAAATTATTAGACCGTGTTGTTCCGTCAACTGTTAGTTCGTGATTAGGACTAGTGGTCTTAATACCGATCCGTCTGTTAGTGACATCTAGATAAATTAAGTCATTATCAAATACTAGATCGACACCATCTCGTTCTAGATTCCCGCTGGCGTTGCCCAGCATTTGTCCCGTTATTTTACCTACTGCCATAAATTTCTACCGTTTTTATATTTAGTTGTTTTGGATTATCCAAAGACTAGGCCGTATAAATCGCTTATTAGTTCCATGTCTTCGGCACTAATACCAGCAGCTAGTATTCCTCCAGCAGCAATCCATGCAGTACCGTCGTAAACTTCTTGTGTAGATGTAGTAGTATTATATCGTATTGCCCCTATAGGAGCAGTTACTGGTTGTTGTCCAGTTAATCCGTGGGGAATACGTATAGCTCCGGTTCCTACAAATTTTACGTAGCCGGTGCTTGTAGAAACAATTTGAGTCACTGCATCAGTTGTAGTATTTGTTATGATATTGTCTGTTATGTTAATACTATTTTTAATATTAACTACTCCAGTGCCACTTCTTTCTAATTCTAAATTTGCATTGGGGTTTATAGTACTAATAACATTATTATTAATATCTATTTCATCTACAATTATTCTGTTAAATGTTGCTGCTTGTGCAGTAATTGTTGCAGACAATATGTTGTTTGTATACATTCTAATTGTATTGTCGTTAGCCCCAGGTGTAAGTTCAGAACTTATACCAGTATTACCGTCAGTGTCAAATAAATTATATAACGAAATATTTCTTCCTGTAATTTTTCCTTCAAACGTAGAGCTTGTATTGTTGTATCTAATTTCACCGTTGGTAGTTAATGTCCTATTAGTATTATTACCTATAGGAAGTTGAAGTGCTTTTGTGCTTTGTATAACTACATTTCGACTGCTGGCAGGATTAAAAATAATGGATCTATTAGCTTCTGTTCCAGAAGTTAAACTGTTTGAAATAGTTGATCCGGTTATCTGTAATACATTGTCAAACATCACATTTCCAGTGCCGTTTGCACGTAGCTCTAAATTACTATTAGATAAAGTAGTTGTGATATAGTTATCAGCAAATATAATATCGCCGTAGGCAAATCCAGTTGCAGTTAAGTTGTTAGTAATTGTTAATAGGTCGTTTGTAGTTAAATTTCCAGTTACTACGGTATTTTTTAAATTTGTTGTGCTGTTAACTGTTAAATTTTGAACTACAGACAAACTATCATTAATATTAATAACACCAGTACCGTTAGCTCTTAACTCAAGATTTGAATTAGATGTTATAGTTCTAATGTAATTGTCGTTAATTTCTATGTCGTCTGTTACTAGATTTGACGTAAAAAGATTACGCCACGTTTTAATTGCACTTCCAATATCGTAAATGCCAGTAGTGTTAGGAATTAAATCACTGCCAATTTTGCCCACAGGATCAATACTATCTATTACGACATCCCCTAGTTGTATATTTCCGCCCACAGTTATATTACCTGTAACTGATAAATTTCCTGTAATATCAGTATCTTTAAGTAGTTGTATTTTTCCAGTACCGTTTGGATTTATGTTGATATCAGCATTTGTTGCAGTCGACAAAATAGTATTTGAATTAATATCTAGTGCGTCAATTTTAATTACGCCCGTACCAATGGCTCCGAACTCTAAGTTAGAATTACTTAGAGTAGTTGATATAAAGTTAGTGTTAATCAAAATATCATCAAACGTTGCCTGAGTTGTGTATAAAGTTGTCCAACGATTAGCAGTTATTCCTAGGTCAAGATTATTTGCGTTAGGAATAATATCAGAATTTACTCTAGAGTTAAAATAGATAGTGTCAGATGAACTATTACCAATAGTTACATTTTTATCCAATGTAACTAATTGTTCCACAGTTAGTGATTGATTAACAGTTAGATTTGATGTTACGTCTAAATCAGTGTTAGCTGCAGTTAGTATCATTCCATCAGTATTACTTTGAATTGTGTTTCCACTTACAGTAATATTACCAGTAGTAACTTCAAAAGCGTCAATATAAGTTGAAGTAACTCCGTCAGTAACTGTTATGTTTGTGCTGGAGATTGCTACAGAATTAAGAATAATTTTACCAGTAGATTGCTCAATTGTTACAAGGTCTCCAATTCTATAATTTCCAGACTGGTCAACGGTTTGATAATGTACCACTCCACTATTAAGTTCTACAACTTCGTTAACTTGTATAGCCGATGACGGATCGTTTTCGCTATTGCCATCTAGTCCAATGTATGCAAAATTATGACTGATTAGATACATTAATGTATCTGCACCATCAGCTACTGCTCCGTAGGTGCCATAAATATTTGCTGAGCCAATAGACCTAATTTCTGCTCCGTATCTTAGTGTACTGCCGTCTTGTGTTACTCGGCCGGTACCTCGTATTGCATATAACCCTCGTTCAGCAAAGTATGTAAAACAATTTAACCATTCTATTCTGACGCCATTGGTCATTGTTATAGCAGCAACACCCGGAGTAATAAACGTACAACTATGAAACAGCATACTTGCTTCATTAGTTCCGGCTAAGGCTAGTGATCCGTCAACTTTAGCACCTTTACCTGCATCGCCTGCGGCAAAGCCTCGTGGGTCAGTTCCACTAGTAATTGAGCCTGTAGTTATTACTGTTATGTTTCTAACATAAGGACTGCGACTTGTTACAATAAATCCTGGAGCAAAACTAAATGCATATCCTGTATCGTTAATACTATCATAGAAAAAATCTGCAACAGTTAAATCTTCAACGGTTGTTTCTCCATTGAGCAAAAATACATTTTCACCACCACTAGAAGTATCAGGTTTAATTGTTACTGATCTAATTCCTATGCCTTTTACAGTAACCCCTACCGGCACAGTAAGCGGTAATAATTCATAATAAGTTCCGGGATATATTAAAATAGTATCTCCGGACGTGGCTACTGACAGAGCTTTTTCAACAGTGTCAAAGGGACCGTTAGGATGATCTCCAACATTGCCGGAGCTGCCGTTAGTAGCTACATACCATGTATTGCCATGGCGAAGACCTAAGTCTATGTTACCTATTAATGCGCCACCTGCTGTAAGAGTGCTACCATTTATTAGTTCTGTATATAAATTATTCCATCGTCTATTGATATTACCTAAATCATAAGTGACTGTTTGATTAAGATTAATATTTGAACTAATATCTGCACTTAAAGAAACTGAATCTAAATTATTATTTCCAAATACAATATTTCCATCAAAAGTTACATTGCCAGTTACATGAACAGATCCATTAACTTCAGTATTAGTTAATAATTTTATTTCTCCAGCACCTGCAGGAGTTAGATCAATATCTTCGTTTGATCGTAGAGATCTAATGCCGTTGGCATCTATAGATATACCATCTGTTGTTATGCCGCCAACTGTAATAGTTGCGCCGGGACCAGTTGCTGAAATTATTATTTCACTAGCATTGTTAGTAATTGTGTTTAAAGCAAAACTAAAATTTGATATTGTTCCAGTGTCAACTAACACATCAGTTGAGCTTAGTGTACCGTTAACCAGTAATGGTCTAAAAGGCGTATCAGTGTTAATACCAATACGACCACTATTTACATCAAGATATATTAAGTCTGTATCAAACGCTAGATCTACGCCATTGCGAAGTAGATTGTTTTCAAGCACCTGACCATTAATTTTACCAACTGTACTAGGCATTTATCGCTCCAATACAATATTTAGCGGTTAAATTATTGATCGTATCCGTGGAACACGTAAATTTTTTGAGTATTAGGAGGAGGAGTACCAAATTTGATATAGGTACCATCGGCATAAGGTGCGTTAGGTCCAGCTAAACTACCTGCGGAACTTTGTTCAACTGTAAAATTAATTGTACCAACTTGCGGGACCTGCCCTACATAGACAACTAAATTTTTAGCCATCTGTCCTGCGTCCCATGTCATGTCTGACTGAGTAGTTGCATAATAGGTAAATGGATCAGGTGTTAATGAAAACACTGTTTCTACAGCATCACCAGTGCCGGCATCTTGAAGTAAAATTTTACTAGGTTCTTTAAATCTAAAACTGCGCCATGCACCAGCTTGATAGCCTTCAAATTCTTCAGTGTCTGTATTGTAACGAATCATTCCGTTAACATATGACGGAAGTGTAGAATCGTCAGGACTTTGATCTTCATTGCTACCGCGAGGTAGTGTAAGACTATATGGCAAGTTAATAACCACTTCACCGCTTTGATCAATGTATAGATCACGGTTTCCAGTTACTGTCTTATTATTGAGAGTAGTTCTTTTAAGATATCTCATTATACGTCAATTGATGAAACTGTTGCTACTAGATTAGCAGGAGCAGCCGAACTTGCAACAACTCTGTCACCATTATCTAAAATTATTTTTTCTGTGTCAAATGTTACCGTTTCACCTGCAGGTACAGCTAGTTGACTAACAATTAAATTTGTTGTAGTAATACCGTCACCTTGTTTAACAAAGTGTAAGTCTAAGTAAGTTAATCCAGTTGTTGGGCTTACGGGATTATAGGTAACTGTATTGCATACCCAAATGCAGGTTACAGCCGTATTGCCATTACTGACATATAAGTCAGTGTTTCCTGTTCCTATTGCTGTACTCTGAATTGCCATTTTTTGTCCTTAAAATATAAAACTAAACACTAGTGCTCTTCTTCTGCTTACAAGTTCGTCTTGTAACACTTTGAGAGATGAGCCATCTGTGTCAACTTTTGTATTTACAAAATATAAACCTGTATCACCGCCACCTGTGGTTGATTTTGTGTAGACACTTGCTGTGCCTACTTCTACATTAATATCAATTGGTTGATCTCTTAAAATTAAATAACCATCTAATTCTATTAGCCCTGATGCTGATCTTAATACTAGATCTGCATTTGTATTTCTTGTTGTAATAATGTTTTGATGTATGTTAATATCGTCTACATCAAAACCTGAATTATTAAATTGTCCTCGTTCAGTGCCGTCAACTGTAAACACAATTCTACTAGGAGCATGCCCTGCTGAACTATCAAATGTTTCTACAGATGTATCAAGTTCTGCAATAGCAGTACCAGACCTAAATGCATATAGTTTTGCATCAACATAGTCTTCCAATGCCTGTGCATTTACTAGACCATCTTCATCAGCAATCAATGCAATGACCCCAGGATCATATATTGGTCTAGGATTTCCGATTGCATCCCATGCTGCGTAATCTAATATTCGTCTTTCATATTGATTAGTACCCGTCACTGTAACATAACCTGTACCACTGTTAATTAAATAAAGATTTTGGCCTTCTGTATTAATGCTTGGTGTTTGAATTCCAACTAATGCGTCTGAGGAATTTTTAAATTTAAAAGTTCCTTGAGTAGAAATACCTGCCGCATTTAAATGATTCACTTGTTCATCAAACACAAAGAATACATCAGGAAGAGATCCTCTATCTATAGCAATACCTGCCTGGTAAGGCATTGATACAAGCGGACCTATGCCTGACCCAGTTTCTCCATGATTAAGAGTAATAACGTTATCTTTAACAACCATTGTCTCAGACTCTACAGTTGTTGTATTACCGGCAACTAATAAGTCACCGGTGATAACAACTCGGCCGTTGTAGATGGCATCACCTACATCTAAGGTAATTGTGCCGCCGTTTTGGACGTTTACCCTATAGTCGCCGGCACTGACGTTAACTACTTTTATAGTCATATTAGATTGCTGTTAAACGAATTAATGTTTCTGTAGAGTCATCTTGTAAAGTCCACTTATAGCGATTACCGCTATAGTCAATAGCAATGCGACTTCTTAAATCTCTAATAAGAACTGTTGAAACTCCGCCACCTGATGGTGTTAGTATACCTACTAAAGCTGCATCACCGTTAGTTGCTGGAAGAATTGCATTTTTCAAATATACAGTACCTGTAGCAGTTGTGCCGTCGTCAGTGCTTACTTTATAACGGTTACTACCTGTTTGCTTAGTAATGTAACCTTCGTAAACTGTGCCGCCTAGTTTAAATCTAATAGGCAAGTTGTTGCCTGTAAATAAACCAGTACCTGTACCAGTACCTGTTGTACCAAACCATCTTTTATTAATTGGACGTCCCATTTTGTTTTCTCCTTAAGAAAAACGGTGTTCTAGACCGTACGCGGTTGGATTTCCGCATAAAACTTACCCCGTGTAAGTCATACAAACTATTTATCAGATCAAGAGAAAGGACTCCGAAGAGTCCTTTGTAATTAACGTACCTTACGGTATGTTGATTAACTGAATACTGCGTTAGCAATAGTTACAGTACCTAGATAGTCAGCTGCATTACCTAGAGAAGAAGCAGTGTTGCTTAACTCTACATAACCATAACGTGTCATGAATGATACGACTGGTTCGAATGTTGCTGGATCTAGAACAACACCACTGCTCATCAATGGAATGTATGGGCAATAGAATGCTGCTGCATCGCTCTCGTTAGCACCTTTGTAACCAACTAGAACTGTGTCGTTGCCTGCATATGTGTTAACATAAATCTTCATAGCATTGTTCAATGTACCAACAAACTTGGTGTTTGTAGGTGCTTCGAATGTACCTTCTGTTGTACGAGCAAATGCGCTTGTAGTAGCAGATTGTAGGATTGTCAATGCTGTTGGGCTTACAACTGCCCAGTTACCTGCGCCACGACGTGTACGCTGGGCGATTGTGTTAGCAACACGGTTGATCATAACTGCTAAAGCAGCATGCTCATCACCAACGAAAGTAGCAGTACCAGAAACAGCAGCTTGATCGTAGGCTTGTAAGTTTTGCGTACCAGCTAGTGTTGTTAAAGATGCAATGATCTCTTGATCAATCTCAGCTGTGATCTCTTGTGCAAGAGCAGCCATGATTTCTGCTTCGATGTCAATACCTTGTTGGGCTTGTGCATCTTGTGCAGATTCGAATGTCCAGCGAGCTGACAATTTACGTGTCTTAGCTTCAACTGTTTGTTTCAAGATCTGGATGCTTAGTCTGTTACCAGCAACACCTTCTAGACCGGCTGTGGCAGCTGCCTTACCAGTTGAAGTATTACCAGAATATGCTTCAGCAATCTTGAATGGGCTTAACGCCTCTTCACCAGCTGTGGCACCAGAAGCTCCACTACCTGCTGTGTCGCTATAGCGAACACGTAGAGTATGGATTTGACCGACTGGACCAGTCATTGGTTGTACACCAACCAACTCGTTAGCGATAACGGTTGGCATTACACGTCTGATGACGGGTAGAATAACTCTGTTTAGAGTTGCGACGTTTCCGGCAGAAGTAGCACCACCTGTTGCACTTTCAGCTAGATACTTACGAGTATTTTCTAGCGTAGTTGCCATTACAGATTTCTTTGTGCCTTGAAGGCCTTCTAAAAGAGCTTCTTTAGTCTCTGCCCAACGGCCTGTTAGTAGTTCTGACATTTATTTTCTCCTAATTAATGTTTAATTCCAGCTAGACGACGCATATCAAAAATATTACTGTCGTGATTGCTGCTACTGACGCTGTGGGGTTCTTTGTTGCCTGTTACTTCTTTTGCCTCGACTAATGCCTGTTTTTTCTTTTGTGGAGCTTCGCCAGCAATTACGGCTGGTAGGTACTTGTCAAAACTACTACGTAGCTTTGTTGTGTGTACACTTTCAAGCAACTCACTCATAATAGCTTTTTGGCCGTTAGCCAAAGGTCCTACTAATTCGTTCATAATTGCTTGACGTTGCTTGCTCTCCATTAGAGCTTTTATTTCTGCTTCTTTGCTTTCTGAGATTAAACGAGCTTCTGCTACAGCGTTTTTAGCTTGGGCTAGTTCTAATTCTTTCAGGTCTATGACTTTGAGCAATTTGGCTGATTCTGATTTCTCACTAAGATAACTGTTTTGATATTCGCTAGCATATGCTTCGAACAACTTACGACCAAAGTCGTTTCTACGAGCTGCTTCAATGTCTTCTTTAAGCTGACCAATCTCTTTGGTAAGAGTCTTTTCAACTGTATTCTCGACTAGTGTAGCTGCACGTTTGACAAATTGTTCTTTCATGCTTGCCAAAGCCTGACGGCCTTCTCGAACTAGTTTTACCTTAGTTTCTGCAAGATCTTTCTTGTCTGTATGGAATTCTGCAATTTCATGAGCTAGGGCTTCTACTACGAACTTCTCAAGTGTGTGAAACTTAGAAGCCATTTGTACTTGATCTTCGTGTAATTCTTTAACTTCAGCAGCTAGTTGTCGTGTAACAAATTCCTTCATTACGCTGGCAGTTTTTTTACCTTCTACCACAACTCTAGCTTTTGCTTCTGCTAGTTGATTACGATCTTCTACAAATTGAGCAATTTCCTCTTTTAATTGATCGCTTAACATGCGATCAATTGCTTCAACCATGACTTGTTTGTCATGCTCGTAGCGTTGAGCAAATTCTTCACGTAACTGTTGAGTAACTTGTGTACGAGCCTCGGTTAAACGAGTCTCCCAAGCTGCCTCAATATCAGCCTTAATCTCTTCAGAAATCACGTTATTTTCAAACAGATTCTTTAATGCGTCCAACATGTGATTCTCCTCTTGTTATCGGAGCTTGCTTATTATGCCTAATAAGCTCTCTTTGAGATATTTTTGTGCTTTCGGGTCACCTTTAACCTCTTGCGCTATGCGTAAGGCACTATAACCACCACGACTGTTCATCAGGTGTTCATAGATTGGTGTAGGATATGCTCCTGGGGCACTGGGTTGAGCTACCACATCTACTGTGATAATCTCAAAATCGGATACTTCACCGGAACCGTTATCGCTAACGTTCCCGGATCCGCGACTTGATACTCCTAACTTCACTCCACTTTCTAACATAGTTTTCACTAGTTGTCCCATAGGTGTTGGTAGGATTTTTAATTTTCCATAACCGTCACTGCCTTCCATCCACATTTTTGTTACCATGTGGCAGACGCGGTCAAGGTTAATTCTTAGATCGTCCGGATGATCAACTTCGCCTAAAACTGAATATCCACCTTCGATTTGATCGTTCAGGGTTTTGACAGCCCTGGCGATTTCTTTCGCAGGATAAACACGCTGATTCTGATTCCGCTTGTCACCTTGGATGAAAATACCTGTCATATACAAGTTCTTTCCATCCTGACCGTCGGATTCAACGACCACTCTCGCTTGGTCGAAACTCAGGTTCTCACGAAGATAATTCATCGTCATCTACTTACTTTGCTCTTTTAGGAGCGCCATTTAACGGGCTATCAGCACTTCTGTCGCCATTGTCGCCAGTTGCTTTTTTCTCAGCGCCGTGTCCAGGTTCTTTCTTTTTAAACGCTGTCTTACCTGCGTTACCGCCTGGGACATTAACGTTACCAAAGTTTTCTTCTTTAGTTGATGGATTTAACAAACCGCCTTTTGTGCCGCCTGTTGTGCTTTCTCCACCTTTTACGATATTAGCA
>Ga0208975_1000045_pt1 | contig 67084 bp, 115 predicted proteins | sample GreLakmeER78MSRF_FD_187700 | JGI IMG/M metagenome (GOLD analysis project Ga0208975, IMG submission 187700) | Freshwater lentic microbial communities from great Laurentian Lakes, MI, USA - Great Lakes metaG ER78MSRF (SPAdes) | ecosystem: Environmental > Aquatic > Freshwater > Lake | place: Great...
TCCAGCAAAAGTTGTTATTACCGCACTTAAAAATGCAACATCAGTAGCAGGAACTATTTTGACGACTGAATCTATTGTATTTGAAAAGAAAGAAAAAGATGAAAAAGCCGACCCAATGATGGGTATGGGTGGAATGATGTAATAATAAAAAAAATAAGTTATGAAAGCAGCCATTGTAGGTATGCTAAATAATGTAGGTAGTAGCCAAAGCCATCACGGTGGCGGCTATTATCACGTTATGACAAACATACTAAAGACAGAACACACATTAGGAGATCTTGATATTAATCCTGATCCTTTAACATGGAATGAGTACGAAAGACTTTATATTCTAGAAGGCGTAAACTATCAAGAAAACGTATTTAATTTTATTGGTGGACCCCAACCTGAACATAGAGCTAAGCTAGAAGCTATGGCTAATTACAAAGGCCTAGCTATAGCAGTTAATGTTCCTATTGATCTTAATATATTTAATAAGAGGTTTGGAATAGATCATCAATTTCCTGCAATTAATTGTCTAGACTTTGCTAGACTACATGGCAATACTACAAGAAAGTTAGTGAGAGGAGATTCGCACTCTCTTAGTGTGTGGAGGCCTGGTTTTGGTCTTGATAGAACAGATGGTAAAACACTACATGGATTCTTAAAAGACGCCGACTCTTTAGTTGAAGAGTGGAACAGTAAGTATGATGAAGTAGTTTTGTACTTCGGTAATATTGATTTACGCTTTCATTTAATGAGGCAAGAAAATCCAAGAGCTGCAACAGGAGATCTATTTAGAAGATATATAGAGTTTGCTAAGAAACTAAATAATGCTACTCTAGTTAATTTGCTACCAGTTGAGCACGAAAGTCGTAAATTACCTGGTACAGGTTTATATCTTAAACAACCGTTTTTTGGAACAAGACAAGAAAGATCTGAATTAAGAGATGTTGCAAATAGAATAATGAATAATTCAGGACTTAAAACTATTCAATGGCCAGATGAATGGATTGATGAAGACGGTATGAAAATGTTTGAGTACATGGAAGCTAAACAGTCAGTACATTTAAAGCCTAAATATTATATGTTCGCAAAAGAATTTGTAAAATAATGCAGAAATTTATAATCAACGAAAAGTTACTTGATGCACTAGATGAATACGACAAACGTAGTTTGTTAATGCAACAACATGGTAGTCTTAAACTTCCTTATGATGGAGACTTACTTGCAGATGTTAATGATGATCTAATCTATCATGTACCTATTTATGATACTGCGCATCGTAGATTTGCTGCGTTCTGTGCTTTTACTGAAGCCGTATGGTATAAAGAAAAAGACTTAAGAGGAATGGGCAATCACTTTATACAACATAATGTAAAAGATGAGTTCGATTGGTTTATGCTATTCTATTTATTTAGACTAAGTGGTTCTGGTATTAATTATGTACCTAGATATAAGACAGATCATATCAAGGACATCCTGGGTACGCATGGTTTCGGTAATTTCTGGATTGTGGATTCTATATTGAAAGAAAGATACACATGGCCAGAATGGAAAGAAGACCTTAGGAATCGCATCACGCCTTTTACAGATAATAAAGGCTACCTACTTCCCCAGTTCACTTTTGAAGGACAGACTAAAAATCATCTTAGGAAGTTTATTCTTGAACACTCTGAAGGATTAGTTAGGCATATCTTTGATGCAGTAAAAAATAAAAAGCTTGACATCTATCAAGTAACAGATATTGGTAATGAGTATCTCAATAGTGTAGGATTTAAGAGGCAAAACTTTGTACTAACAGCATTTGCTGCAGACTTAGGTGAGTATTTCCCTAACTACGTTAATCCAAAAGGTTGGGTATACGCAGGAACAAATGCAGTAAGATGTATTAAAGCAATCTTTCCTAAAGTTAGTCCTAAAGTAAAAGAGTTTGAGTATATTAATGAAGTACTGCAATTCTTATCTAACAGATATAACTTGAACCCAATTGATTGTGAAGATAGTAGAGCTTGTGATGTAGTTCGTTATTTCCAAGAATATCAGTCTGAAGATCATATTATAAAAAATAATGGTCGTAGGATGTATAATAATTCTATTCTTAAACAAACATGGGGTCATGACAAGTATTATGACTTCTCAATTAAATTAAAATAAAAAAAACAAAAAAATGAAAAAAAGCGCACTCATAGTAGTTAGTCTACTAGTAATGTTATTTAGTTGTAAGACAAAAACTGAAACAGTTGAAGATCTTAGATCTAATAAAATAGTAAAAATTCACGAAGGATCTTTTGCCTTTTGCGGTGCATCTGGAGCAATTCCTACAGGAAAAAAGATTATTGTTCAAGGAGTTGAGTATGATGAAGGATGCGCAATATGCCCTGTATTAGACGGACCATCTATTTCTAATTTAGCAATGAAAGGAATTAGTGGAACTTATGGAAAGTTTAATGTAGATGAAAACTTCCAAACTCCTGATGGAACTAATGGTACAGCATGGTCTTTATTTTGGTATTTTGATTCAACAACTGCAGTACCTCAATTTAATCCTGAAACTAAAGAGTGGGAATTACTACCTCCAGTAAATCGTGCGTTTGTTGTAAATCTTGATAATCCAAGTACAAGTGAAAGTAATATGTTTGCTATGCCAGGTATTATCTTTGATACTACATCTACAGGTATTGTATTAGCAAGAGTATACGGACCGCTTAATGAAGCAGCAGTTCCACTACGTAAAGCTATTCCTGTTACATCTGGAATGACATCTATAACTGCAGCTAAAGAAGGATTCCCTTATCCTGTAGGAACACCTGTTCCTGTTAGTCAATTAAGCAAGGAACTTCAAGAAAAAAAATAAATAAAATACTAATTGATGTTTTTAAACAAAACGACTGATCAATCAAATTTAGACATGTCAGATGGTAGAGATTTAAACTACTATCTTGAAATGACTAAAGACTATAAGCCTGATTTTGACTTCTCAATAAAACAAATAGATGGTTATAATGTAATCGACGATGGAGAATTTCAATATGGAAGCAAAGCAAAGATGGGTGACTTCATGATTAGTCAAGTAAAAGAAGATACATTAGTTTATGTTGCTCCAAGAACAGGCTACGCCCCGTATTCATTATCATATCTTGCAAAGAAGTATAATAAGAAACTAGTATTACTTATGCCAGCATCTAAAGAAGCTTCTGAACATCAACTACGTGTTATTGAAGATGGGGCTACGCCAATATTCTTAAAGACTCCTGCAATGCCAACTATAAATGCTTGGGCAAAAGACTTTGCAAAAAAAATCGGAGCAAAATATATACCATTCGGTCTTAAGCACGAACAAGTTGTAGCAGGTGGAGTTAAAATATTTCACGAAGCTTTTAAAGATAAAAAGATAGATGAATTGTGGAGCGTATTCTCAACAGGAGTATTATCTAGAACGCTTCAAATAGCACTTCCAGATACTAAGTTTAATGCAGTGGCAGTAGCAAGAAACGTACAACCAGGTGAACTTGGTAGAGCTAAATTTTATACCTACCATAAAGAGTTTCTTAAAGACTGCGACATTGATACTCCATTTGATTGTATCAAAACCTATGATGCAAAAGGTTGGGACTATATGAAACGTTATGGCAACTCTGGAGATTGGTTTTGGAATGTAGCTAGGAATATGCCAAAGCCTACAATTAAGGCAAGTGATATTGATTCTCAAAGAGAGTGGGGAGATAAAAGTGATATCCTTAAATACTTAGGAGAATAGTTTTACAATCTACAAAATCTATTATATATTTGACTTATGAATATACTTCAAGAAGCAAACAAGATTATCTACGAAAGATCTGAAGAAAAAGAGCGTCAATACGGACCTATGCAAGAAGGTATGGAAGAAGCCGCTAAGATTGCATCTTTGTTAAGCCGTAAAGAATTAACTGCTGTGGACATGTACAATGCCATGATTGCTCTTAAATTATCAAGACAGGCATATAACCATAAGGAGGATAATCTTCTAGACTGCGTGGCTTATATGGCATCACTAAACGATTATCAAAATAATATTAACAATGAAAGTACAAAAGTTAAGGGAAGTAAAAACACCAAATAGAGGAACAGAAGTATCAGCAGGAATTGACTTCTACGTACCTGAAGATTTTGAAACAAAAGTATTAGCACCAGGACAATCTGTTCTTATTCCGTCTGGTATTAAAGTGAGAGTTCCTATAGGATATGCATTGATTGCATTCAACAAATCAGGTGTATCAGTTAAGCAAGGCCTATCTGTTGGAGCTTGTGTAGTAGATGAAGATTACGATGGAGAAGTTCATCTTCATATGATCAATACATCAGACAAAGATCAAACAATTTCTACAGGTCAAAAACTAGTTCAATTTGTATTAATCCCAGTAAGCTATACAAATGTAGAAGCTGTAGATGAGCTTCCACAAAGAGTTACACAAAGAGGTGCTGGAGGCTTTGGTTCAACAGGACTATAATATGACTAAACTAGATACAGTATTTATAAACATAGCAAAAGAAACCTCTACTCTGTCACACTGCGCCCGCTCAAAAGTCGGCGCAGTTTTAGTTAAAGATGGCAATATAATCTCTTTTGGTTACAATGGCACTCCATCTGGAATGGATAATGCTTGTGAGAAAGATAATGTTACTCTAGCCCATGTTATTCACGCAGAGTGTAATGCAATTCTTAAAGCGGCTAAAACAGGTAACTCTGTAGATGGTTCCACTTTGTACTTAACACTAAGTCCTTGTTTAGACTGCTCTAAACTTATTCTGCAATCAGGAATTAAAAGAGTTGTATATTTGGATAGATATCGCAGTCCTGAAGGTATTGATTTTCTTAAACAATTTATTGAAGTATACCAATATGAAATTTAAAACAGCAACTGACGCATTTGAGAATCTTTATCCGCTAATAATGAATACAGGTGAAGATTATGCAGGCACAAAAGCTTTGTTTAACTGTAGTTTTTCTTTAGAGAATCCAGAAGATAAAGTTATTAAGACTCCTGAACGTAAGTTTAAACAAGACTATGCTGAGTATGAATGGAAATGGTATCTAGAAGGTAATAGAGATGCTAAAGAGATAGGACAAATAGCGAAGATATGGAATAACATGATGATCCCAGGCACTACTAATGTGAACTCTAACTATGGGTTTTTTTGGAATTATAACAATCAGCTTCGTAAAGTAGTTTCAGAACTTAGAAGAAATAAAGAATCAAGACGTGCAATTGTATTACATTACCTTATACATGAAATGGATCAGTATAAGTATGATACTCCATGTAATATTGCTTTGAATTTCTATATAAAAGATGGTGTGTTAAATCTAACAGTATTTGCAAGATCTATTGACTTAGTTTATGGATTCTCTAATGATCAGTATACATTTGCTAAGTTAATGGAAAAGGTTGCAGAAGAGTTAGCAATGCCTCTTGGCAATATGCATTGGTTTGTAACTAATTTACATATCTATCCTAGGCATTATGAATTGATAAAATAAAGACTATGATGTTTGAAACAAACCTATCTAGAGAGTTCTTAGAATCTAAATTATCTAAACTGTCAAAAAAGACGTATAATCAATTTATGTGGTGGAGAAGGTATCAATCAAGACAAACTCTACACCCTTATAATACTCTATATCAAAAAATAGTAAATGGAGATTATGAGAATTCAGATTACTACTATCAAGCAGAGTATGAAAATCATATGCTAGAAGACGCAATATCTGATATTAAGTATTATGAGGATAAGTTAGAAAAAATAAGTTTGTTTAGGACTAGATATAAAAAGCTCCAAGAGGATTATTTAAAGGAAGAAACTGACATCATGACTAAAATGAAAAAAGATTTTAAAACTACATTTAAAATATCTCAAGAGAAGTTAGACAGTATAATGGAATCTTTTGATGGAACAACATTAGAGCTTTATAATCATATAAAACAATTGTAATTAAACTCTAATTAAATATTTTTCTATCTTAATTTAATTTATTATATTTATCAAAAGAACGGTTATGGAGATTCAAGCAAGCGATTCCTTTTTTGAGAGTTTAAAGAAACTGATATGGCATCAAAATCCTATTTATAGGATATATAGCCTATTCAGACACGACCTCCCTGCATTCATTAAGAATATTTGGAGGTTTCGTAGTGAGCTATGGTCGCATCGTTGGTGGGACTATCACTTTACGTTAGAAATCTTGAAAAGATCCCTTGAGATTCAAGAAGAGAGTACAAGATTAAAAGGCACAGAATCATCAGAGTCTCTTGATAAAAAACTTGTAAAGATGAAAAGAGCTATAGAGCTCTTACAAAATAAAATTGAGGACAATTATATTGATAGAATAGAGGACATAAATGGAAAATTAGTTATGAAAGAGTGGAAGTTTGAAGATTCTGAAAATGGCTCATATGTACTAGTTGATGAAGATACAGAAGATGAAAAGAAGCACAACAGAATGATTTTTAAAAAAGCTTACGATTTAGAGGAAAAAGAATGGACTGAGTTATGGGAAATCATTAAAGGCAAAAAGTGGGAAGCAGGAAAAGACTGGGATGGATCAGACCTTAGAGGGTGGTGGAACTAGCTATAAAATTATTATTTATGATAGGCATTATTTTGTTAGTTGTTGCTATTTTTGGTTCATTAGTCTGGCTTTGGGTAGGCGGTATAGACTACATGGCAAAAAAACATCCTAATTATAAAGGAGAAGATTTTTTAAATTGGGATCCTAAAGAAGAGGATCTTAATAAGGTAGCAGGAAGAGAAGTCTCTGATGAAAATTTATATAATGAAATTTATTAAAATTAAATTAAATAGTTATGAAACAAGTTTTTGAAAGAGTACAAACAGGATTATTTTTTGCGGCAATCCTAATAGCCATCCTAGTAATTAGAGATCAAAGAACTAAGATAGAAAAATATAAGTATTCAGAAGGAATGCTTCAAGGAGGCGACATTGCAAAACAACAATACATAGACTCGCTACAACACGTAGTTGATTCACTATATTGGGAATTACTTCCAACTCAAATTGAATTAGGCAGATACCAAGTTGCTTATGGCATGTTTAAAGAACGTAATCCAAAAGCAGCTAAACAATTTGACGAGATTATTTCATTAGAAACAGAATAAAGTATGGAAAACAATCGTAGATCATTTTTTAAAGGACTAGCAACATTAGCTAGCGGAGTAGTAGCAGCTAAAGTATCCGCTTATGTACCAAAGAAAGAAGAACTAAAAGAAGAGCTGATGGTAACTAGTACTATTACTATTAAACACGGTAATGAAGAATATCATCCGCTTGTAGTAAAGAAAACAGATATAGATGGTATGGTATTTGAACAACCTAAAAACACATTGTCCCTAGGAAACTCATTCACTATAAAAGAATCAACTCCAAAAATTAGAAAAGCAAACGTATGAGTAAATTAAAATAATCACCCACTATAAACAAAATAAGCCTTCGTATTAGAGGTTTTTTTTATATTTGTTGTATGACATATGAACAAAGACGAGACTTACTACTTAAGACAATGAGGAAGCAAACAGACAGTTGGCTTAAAGAGGATCAATATGAAGAGTGGCAAAAGAAGAATAAGCCAAAGCACTCGTATACTTTCAAACCAAAAAGAACTATAAGGACAAGCGATATTTATAATAAAGAATGCTTAAAGTATTATCCTCAGTTGCAGTAGTTCTTTTACTTAACGTGTCATTAAAGGCGCAAGACACAGTTAGATTGTTCCATAAAGAGTATACTACAGTATTCTCTAAATCTTTAAAGTATCCTGTATTGGTTGAGTGGTGGATAACAAAAGCTAAAGTAACATGTCTTAATCCTATACCAAGAAAAGATAAGTTTGCACCAGATCCATTTCTAAGCGCTGAAACTGATTTAACTGTAGATTATAAGGGATCAGGAACTGATCGCGGCCACATGGCCCCAGCAGCCGATAACCAATGTTCTGGTCCTACTGCTATGATTGAGTGTTTTTACTTTTCTAATATGGCACCTCAATATCATAGTTTAAACGCAGGAGATTGGAAAACTTTAGAAATGTTAACTAGAGATCTAGCTTCAAAACAAGATTCTATTAAAGTATGGTGCGGATCTATAGGAGAGGCAAAAAAGATAGGTAGAGTTTCTGTTCCTACAAAGTGTTGGAAGATTATATACATAAATAAGACAAATGAGTGGATGGCATATATATTTAATAATGATCAATCTAAACCAGATGGTTTAGCAAATAATAAAGTAGCAGTTCAAGATATAGAGAAGTTAACCAATTTAAAATTTAAAATAAAGTAATATGAGTGTTTTGTATTTTTCAGCAGACTGGTGCGGTCCTTGTAAATCATTTAAACCCGTAGTACAGCAAGTTTCACAAGAGTTAGGAGTCTCTGTTAATTATGTTAATGTAGACTATGACGCATCACTAACCCAGAAGTACTCTATTACGTCTGTACCTACTATTATGGTAACAAATTATCAAGGAGACGAAGTATATAGAAAGTCTGGAGTCTTGTCAAGAGAGCAATTAATTAGCATGTTTAATCAATTTAAGTAAGCTTTTAAGATATTTATATCTAAAATAGGTTGATCAATTAGTTTTAGTAACAGGTTTTATATTTGTTTACAAAACTGATTATCAACTATGGACATTAGCAAACTTAAAGGTCACATTCCTGAAGCTGTACTAGCACAGATCCCTGATACTGCTGCTAAATTTGAAATTAACACGCCACTTCGTTTAGCTCACTTTTTGGCTCAATGTGGCCATGAATCTGGCGGGTTTAAACTTGTTCAAGAGAATTTAAACTACGGAGCAAAAGGCCTTTTAGGTATATTCAAGAAGTATTTTCCAACCGAAGAAAAAGCTAAGTTGTATGAAAGAAAACCTGAGAAGATTGCAAACCTCGTTTATGGATCAAGGATGGGGAACGGACCTGAACCTTCAGGAGATGGTTATAAATTTCGTGGCCGTGGTTATATTCAATTAACCGGTAAAGACAACTATACTGCATTTGGCAAAGCTATCAATGAAGATATTGCCACCAATCCAGATAAAGTAGCTACTAACTATGCTTTATTATCTGCGGCATGGTTTTTCCATAAGAATGGCTTACATAAAATAGCTGATGGAGGTGCAACTGACGCAGTAGTAACTTCTGTAACTAAGCGTGTTAACGGAGGAACTATTGGCCTTTCTGATCGTATCAAACACTTTAAAGAGTATTACGATTTATTAAAGTAATAGGTTTCATAAAGGTTATACATTTATAACAATAAAAATGTACCTTATGAAAAATTTTTTTAAAGCATTATTCAACGACAACAACACTATTAACGAAAAAAGTTTTATTGGGTTTTGTGCCTTCTTAATGATGGTAGGCTTTGCAGTAGCAGATATTATTACTGGGAGTCTTGGTAAGGAACTCGTTGTTCAAGAGTTTATCTTTAATGCGTTTATGGTATTGACTTTAGGATCTTTTGGTATTGCTTCCGTAGATAAGTGGATCAATAAAAGCAAAGGAGAATCTAATGGAGAACTCTAAAACTACTATGTTTATATCCAATAATTGGAGTATCATAGTAGGAATTCTTACAGTGGCGTTTGCGGCCGGTGGAATCTTTAGTGAGTTCAGACTAATGCACAAAGAAATAGAAGAACTCAAACGAGACACTGATAGCAAAATTAATCAGATCATAGACGAACGTCAACGTAAGAGCGATTGGTTAGAGGAACAAGAACAACGAATTGATGATTTAGAAGAGTGGAAAGCATACGAAGACGGAAGACAGTCTAAATAAAAAAAATGAAAAACCTATCCAAAGAAGAATTATTAAGTAGACTTGAGGCAATTAACAGAAGCAATGCAATTATATATTTTGACCTAAAAGGAAATATTTTAGGTGTTAATGTTGTTTTTCTAAAAGCACTGGGATATGGTGAGAAGGATCATGAAGAAATCATCGGTAAACACCATAGTATTTTTGTATGTGAAGATTATGCAAGATCATTGGAGTATGAAAAGTTTTGGGATATATTAAGGAGTGGTAAATTCTATCAAGGAGAATTTGAGAGAAGGAAAAAAGATGGTAGTCTTATCAACTTACAAGCTACCTATAATCCTATCTATGATGAGAGCGGCACGATTACTAAAGTAATGAAAGTTGCTACTGACATTACTGAGATTGTTAATAGTAAAAAACAAATAGATGCGATTAACAAAAGTACTGCAACTATTAGTTTTGATATTAATGGTTTTATTTTAGACGCTAATTCTATATTCTTAGAAACTATGGGGTATAAGGCTAACGAAAAAAGCCAAGTAATAGGAAAGCATCATAGTATTTTTGTAACGTATGAGTATTCAAAATCAGATGAGTATAGTAAGTTTTGGAAATCTTTAAAAAGCGGTAAGTTTTTTGACGGGATATTTGAAAGAAAAAAAGTGGATGGTTCTATTATTTATTTACAAGCCACCTACAATCCTGTCTTTGATAGTAAAGGAAACGTCACAAATGTAATCAAAATTGCAACTGACGTTACTGAAGCCGTTATTAGCAAAAATAAGATAGATGCTCTTTCTAAAGATCTACAGATTGAGTTAGATAAATCACAGCAATTAAAAAACTCAATTGAAATAGAGAAGAACGCTGCATTAAATGATTTAGATGTGTTGATGAAGAAAAGTCAATCTGAATTAATCAAGACAATCGTATTAGTTGCTTTAGCAGTAATTATAGGTGTGGGTCTTGTAACAACTATGCTATATTGGATGGCTATGGTAACTGGTAAAGACACACAGATTATCGGCTCAACTTGGTCAAATATGTTTAGCGTATTGCTTACAAATGCATTTTCAATAGTAGGTACAATTATGGGTATTAAATACGCTACACAAGATGGTAGTAAAAAATAAAAACAATAGTTAATAATTTGATAACATTCTAGTAAAAGAGAGAAAGATAATTATATATGGATCAAATACGTTTCATACATGAGAGTTTTTCTCTTTTTTTTATTAGCTTGCATTTCTTTACAAACTTTATCTCAAGACACTTTATTCAACAAAAAATTAGACAACATTACAGTAACATCTGTTTCTAAAAAAGAAACTAATGTAGCAGTAGTGAATCTAATTAGAAATAGTTCAGTAGTTTCAGACGGACTTTCTATAGAGTTTATTAAAAAAACACCAGATCGTACAGTAGGCGATGCTCTAAAAAGGATAAATGGTGTTACTATTCAAAATGATAAGTTTGTATTAGTTCGTGGATTGTCTGATAGATATAATCTAGCTCTACTAAACAAAACTTATTTACCTTCTACAGAACCAGATAGAAAAGCGTTCTCATTTGATATCATTCCTTCAGCTTTAATTGATAACATTATTATATCAAAATCTGCAGCAGCAAATTTACCTGGAGATTTTGCGGGTGGTATTGTACAAATAACAACTAAAGATGTATCAAGTAATTTTTTCTCTTTAGGCGCAGGATTAAGTTATGGAACGGTGTCTACATTCCAAAAATTCAAGTTGGTGGAATATACGCAGTTTCCGCCCAACTTCCCATCTACATATCGATTCCGTATAGGAAGCAACGGAGATAGAAGAGCATATAGCAAACTAATAAGTTCACCTAAAATGCAAACAACTAATTCTGCGCCTAATACTAACAATTCATTTTCTTTCGGATTAAAAAAGAACAAGTGGAATTTAATCGTAAGCTCTACTTATAGGACTTCTTATTTAATAAATTATATAGATAGACAAGACTATCAGTCTTCAACAGAATTAGCTTACAAATATAAAGATACCTCGTATTCTAATACTCAGTTATTAAATGGATTAGCTAATATAACTTACATAGGCAAAAACAAATATAGTCTAAAGACAATAGTTAATTATCAAATAGAGAACTCTTATTTAACTCGTAATGGAGAGAACTACGATAACGTTCAGACAGTAAGAAGCAATTCATCTAATCATATTAATAAGCTCAATGTTAATTCTCAATTTGACGGTAAGATCAAAACATTAGACTTCAATTTAGGATATAATCTAATGCTAAGAGATCAACCTGATTATAGAGTGAATCCTATTACAAAATCATTAGGTACAAATGAAGCATACTCTATAGCATGGAGAGATACGTATCGTTTTTGGAGTGTTATGAACGAAAATAGTTTTAACGCAAGTGCTAATAAGTCTGTAGATAAATTTAAATTTGGCGGTAGCTATCTTAAAAAACTAAGAAGTTTTCAAGCTAGGATCTTTAGATATGAATCTTTAGACATGCTAAACGAGATCACAAATAATACAGATAAGTACAAAGCTGATTTTGATTTGGGATCTGGCTATGCAATGTATGATAACGACTTTGGAAAGTGGAAAGTAAACACGGGATTAAGGACTGAATACAATATATTTAGTGTCAATACTTCAGATTTTAGTGGACAAAAAGTAGACGTGAATAGAGAGTATCTCGATCTTCTACCTTCAATTAATTTATCTTATAATTTAGATAAGACAAAGTTTAGATTCTCTGCAAGTAAAACTGTATCTAGAGCAGAGTTTAGAGAAATAGCCAACTTTGCATATTATGATTTTGTTCGTAATGCACAGATATTAGGAAACCCTAAATTAGAAAAGTCAAACATCTACAACTTAGATCTTAAATATGAATACTATCCTAAATCAGGTGAAAATATATCAATTGGAGTATTCGGTAAGAACTTTATCAAACCTATAGAACAGATAGTAGCTGATGGTTCAGTTCCATCAAACCTACTACTAACTTTCTTAAACCCTAAATCTGCAAATGTTTACGGTATAGAGTTAGAAGTTCGTAAGAAAATAAATGCTTGGTTAGATGCATATGCTAACGCAGCTCTAACTAATTCAGAGGTAAAAGTAAATGGAATAAAGAGACAGTTGCAAGGCCAATCTAATTACGTTGTTAATAGCGGATTAAACTTTCATAAAAACAATAACACATTTAACATTACATACAATAGAGTAGGAGATAGGATATCTGCAGTAGGATTTCAAGGATACTCAGATATCTTTGAAAACTCAAGAGATGTATTTGATGTAGTGTATTTAAGAAAAATAAAAAAAGGAGAGATTAAACTATCGGTAAGCGACATCTTAGCTCAACCGTCAGTATACTATCAAAAAACAAAAGGCAATTTAATTAAAACAAACAACGAACAAACAATTTCATTATCAATCAATTTTAATTTATGAAAAAATTATTAAGCTTAATTATTATCATTGGAATCTTTAGTTGCACAAAACAATTAGGAGGAGAAGATGGACCTATCAATGTTCCTTCAACTACTACTATATCTGGAAATATCAACACTACTACAACTTTAACATCTGATAAAGTATGGACACTTAAAGGATATGTTTATGTAACTGATGGCGCTAAATTAATCATTCAACCTGGTACTACTATTATAAGTGATATTGCAGAAAAAGGCGCTTTGTGTATTGAAAGAGGCGCACAAATTATTGCAGAAGGCACAGCACTAAAACCGATTATATTCACCTCAGGTAAAAACATCGGCGAGAGGTCTCCTGGTGACTGGGGTGGTATAGTTATTTTAGGTAGAGCAAAGACTAATAGATCTTCTGAACCAACAATAGAAGGTGGAATTGGTCGTTCTTATGGCGGTATTATCGACACAGACAATAGTGGAGTACTAAAGTATGTTCGCATTGAATATGCAGGCATTGCTGCATTACCTAACTCAGAGATTAATGCTCTAACTTTAGGTGGTGTGGGTAGCGGTACTGTAATTGAAAATGTACAGACTATCTATGCTAACGACGATGCATTTGAATTTTTCGGTGGAACAGTAAATGCTAAAAACTTATATGCATTTGCTACAGCAGACGATGACTATGATTTTGATTTTGGTTACACCGGAACTATAACTAATAGTGTATCAAAGCGTGATCCTCAATTTGTAGATAATGGTGACGCTGGTAATGGTGTAGAATGCGACAATGATGGTACTGGATCACCAGCACAACCATTTACTCATCCTAAGCTAATTGGGATGGTTCTGGTAGGATCTTTTGATGCAAGTTCATTATCCAATCACAACTTAGGATTGAGGTGGAGGAGAGCTACCCAATTCACAATTACAAACTCTAAGATACTAGGTTATATGAAAGGTGGTTTTAGCATTGAATCAAATGAAACTGCTCAAGCATATAAAGATGGTATTAGTAAGTTTGAAAATAACGAAGTACAATCTTATGATCCCCTACAAAATTTTAGGTCTACATCTACAGTAATAAATGTAGCGGATATGAAGACAAAAGCACTAGGTCAAGGTAATAAAGAAGTTTCTTACACTAAGAACGAAATGGAAGTGCTATCAAAACCATCATGGATTAATGGTTGGACTAAATTTCCTGCTAAAGGACAGTAATTAAAAATAATATAATAAATAATCTATGTATAAGTTTTTTGATCTATTGCTTAATTTTCGTAGTAACAAACAAGATATGATGGCTAAAGGATTTATATGGGGGATAGGATTGTTCTTACTTTGTTTTTTAATTTCTTTATCACTTTAAAGATAAATTGCATCGATTAATACAAAAGGTCTTATATTTGTATTGACACAAAAACAAATAAACGTTATGAAAAAAGCAATGATTATTTTTGCAGCCTCTTTAACTTTGGCTGCCTGTGGCGGAAGTTCAGAACAAACTTCAACAGATTCAGTAGTAGTACCTGGCTCAGATTCTTCTCAGATTTTGCCAGCACTCACAGACTCAGCTAAGGCTGATACTGTAAATGTTCTTTCTGCTCAATAAGACAGATAGACAAGGCTGTCGAGGGAAACGCTCGGAAAGACTACCGTTGAAACGTCTTTTTCTATAAAATCAAATACTTATTATATGAAAGTTCTTTGTGTAAATGGATATGAAAACGTGCTTACTGAAGGTGAAGTTTATACTGTAGCTCAAGTAACTACAGGAAATAACTTTCTATTAGAAGAAGTAAATGTTCCAGAAGGATACACATCATTTAACTCTAATAGATTTGTTCCTCTTATTACAAGTGATGAAGATTCATTAGATGAAACTTTTTTAGAACACAAACCTACAGCAGTATTTTACTGTGTAGATCTTTAAAATATGGGCCTGACTGGAATTGATCCGGTTGTTGAGATTGCACCACATGCAGGCGTTTGGTAGAGTCGCCTTAGAAAACTGCAAACAATAACTGACGAAATGTCAACAATGACCTTCGATGACCTTATGGCCTTCGTTGGTGCCGATTACGCTGTAGCAGCCTAGTCCGCAAACGGGTGAGTAACCTAGGAACAGAACTACTCCGAGCGCTCACGATCGACTCGTTAAATAAGGACTGTGGATTAGTTTTCTTGATAGTCATAAAATCAAGTGGTGGAAACGACCATAACGGTCCGCCCCTACTGATCAAAAGAAATTTAGATCTAAGCATGTGAAACGTTGGTGTTATTGTCGCTATCGGAGACGAGAGTTCGAATCTCTCCAGGTCCACTAATTTTTAATCAAACCCACCCTAAAATGAAAACAGTTTTATTAACAATCTCGCTATTGTGCTCACTATTAGGATATTCCCAAAATGGAGGCCAATTTAATGAAAACAATGTTTTAAAAGTCGACTACGTAGGTTATAACAATGGTAACCACATATTCAAGATCATTAATAAAATTAATTGTGTCTTGGGTGTTAAGATAGATAAAAACGGTGTTACTTCTTCTCAAACTATGACAGGTTTACAGGAAACAGTCATTGTAGTAACTGCACCACAAACCCCACAAATTACTATTAAAGCTAAGAGAGAATCAGGGGCTAATTGTAGACAAAATCCAGATAATGGTTGGGTAGAATTACAATCTAGTATTGTACTTCCTATTAAGTTTGGAGGCATTACAGCAATTAAAGTTAGTTCTAATCTAATTAAACTTACTTTTGATGTAGAAGAAGATCACGCACTTAAAAGTTATGGTATAATGGTAAGTCCTGATGGTAAAAATTTTAAGCGGGTTAAAGTTCTATTTCCTAATGGAATAGTACCCTATGGTTCAACCAGTAGTAAAAAATATTCCGTACTAGTTAAATTCTAAATCATGAAATATATCCTTTTATTCATTTTATTTTTAGTTTCTTGCACTAAAGAAGAGCAAGTAAAACAAGAAATATCAAATCCGGTACTAATTCAAATTGAAGCCGTACATGTGGATGGAAATATAGAACTGTCTCCTATAGTTTTGGTAAGGTAAAGTGCAATTAGTATTGGCAGGATTTTTGATTTATATTTAAATAAATTGCACTCTAAAGATATATTGAAAAGGTAAAACAATATGTCTTATATTTGTATTAATCAATCAAACAGTTATGATATATATAATTTGGATCATTAGCGTCATTTACTGTATAATTAAAATGTACAGATCCTACAATAAGAAAGAAATAGATCCAGTTTACGCTACACCAGGTCTAGAGACCCTAGCAATCGTAGTAATGGCGCCAGTTCTAATGGCAGTAGATGCAACTCTTACATGGGTTCGTAAGTTCAAAGAGTATAGAGAAGAAAAACAAGATAAGATCTTTTAGTTAATTGTCAAGTGGTGAAAGGATATATCCACGGCATACACACCCTCTCGTCTCGAGGGCGCTGAATCTGAAAAAGGTAGACAGGATATGGGTTGACCACAAGCGCGCGCATTTTGTCCACTACCGAATCACAGCATGAAGGTTCGAATCCTTCCTTGACAGCATAGTTACCGTTCTTTGACATATAAGGAGAAACAAAACATGGAAACATTATCATTCGTTTTAGGGATAGCGTTTATAGTGGTTATAGCTTTGACTGTAGTTGCTACTTATGCTTTCGTTAAAGTAATAAAAATGCAAAAATCATTAGAAGAATTAATGAGAGACACTGATCAAAGATTAGCAGAAGTTTGGCAGGGTATATCTGAAGAGAATAGGCAGATTCATCAGAAAGTAGATCTTTTTGAAAAAGATATTTATTCTCAATTAGATTCAAGATTAGACAAATTAGAAACTAAATTAACAAACAATAAAAAATAAATAAGTTAAAGAGCGGTAACTTAACTTCTGAACACAGTGAAGTCTAATAGGTTGATTGGAAACTAGGTTAGAAATGCCAATTATAAAAGCAGATGTCCACGCACCCATCTTCTGCTTTCCTAAATAGTCGGGTAGCTTAGTTGGTTAAAGCGTTTGACTGATATTCAAAAGACCACAGGTTCGAATCCTGTCCTGACTACAAAGCGGATAAAATGTGCAGTAGCCGCAGAGAATCTAGATCTCACTGCACTCTTATTGCCCCGGTGATGGAACTGGTAGACATGCAAGACTTAAAATCTTGTTCGCTGAAAGCGAGTACGGGTTCGATTCCCGTCTGGGGCACTTAGGACCTATAGCTCAGTTGGTTAGAGCATCTGACTCATAATCAGAGGGTCCCTGGTTCAAGTCCAGGTGGGTCCACTAAAAACGAATAATATGGAAAACAATCCAATTGAAAAATGCGTTATCTGTAAAAAAGATACCACTTATTATTTTAATGATCATATTGACATGAGATATGGTTATATTGAAGGAGCTGGTCAATTATGTAAACCTTGTTATGATACAGGAATAAATCGTAGTCATATAGCAATTCCAGAAAACATAATATGTAAGACTCCTAATGATCAAGAGTTAGGTGGTAAAGTAAGAGATATCTATTGGCAACATAAACAACAATAAAATGCAACAACAGAAACAAGTTAGGGTCAATATTCCGTTAGACAAGACAGCACCAATTTCTTGTGAAGAGTGTGGATGCTCTACATTTCAAGAAGCTTTGATGTTACGTAAGGTTAGTAAATTTTTAACTGGAGATGCGCAAGACGGTATTATGCCTATTGCTACATTTGTGTGTACAAAGTGTGGACATGTTAACAAAGAGTTTTACCCTAAAGAATTAACTAAGAATGAGCAAGAATAAAGACATTTACGGAAAGATCATTGAATATAAAGATGAAAACAGCAGGATTATACTCAAAGCAGATTCTATTGTAGATTCTATTGTAGACAAGTTTATTGACCGTTCTAGAGTAGGCAAAGCAAAATATGGTACTACACTAGATCGTGAAGATTGGTCATTAGATCAATGGATTGAAGCCGCTATTGAAGAACATATGGATGCTATTCTGTACCTCCAGAAGATTAGGACCGTAATTGGAGGTAAAAATAACTAATGCCTAAACCTAAAATCAATATTAATTGGGCATATCAAAAGGCAGTATCCTATTCACAGTATTCTATATATAAGCAATGCCAATATCAATGGTATCTAAGTTATATTAAGAAGGAGTCTAGTTTTAAGCCGTCTATCTATTTGGTATATGGCACAGCAATGCACGAAACTATTCAGACGTACCTGCAAACAATGTATGATAAGTCTGTTAAAGCTGCTGATGAAATAGACATGAATAAGTTATTAGAGGATAGGATAGTAGCTACTTATAAAGAGAGTATAGGTGAAAATAAAAATCAACATTTTAGCACTAAAGAAGAGTTAAAAGAGTTTTTATCTGATGGCCAACTTACATTAGACTGGTTTAAGAAAAATAGAGGTAAGTACTTTTCTAAAAAAAATACTGAGCTAGTTGGTATTGAGATACCTATTCTACAACCAGTATTAGAAGATATTCCTAATGTTCTTATGAATGGTTCTATTGACTTTATTATCTATGATAAGATATTAGAGAAGTATACTATCTATGACATAAAGACAAGCACAAAAGGATGGACTGATTATGAAAAGAAAGATCAGACTAAAATAAATCAGATCTTACTTTACAAAAGGTTTTATTCTAAAGTAATGAATGTTCCCGAGGATAAAGTTGACGTTATGTTCTTTATAGTAAAAAGAAAAGTGTTTAGTCATCCTGACTATCCTTCATATAGAATACAAGAATTCATACCGGCTAATGGAAAAAGAAAAGTACAGGAAGCTATAGATGATCTCTCTACTTTTATACGAGAATGCTTTACTCCTAATGCTAAGTATAATGCAGACAGACTCTATATAAAGAACACTAGTAGTTGTAAGTTTTGTCCTTACGCAAACAAACCTGATCTTTGCGATAAAAAAGTTTAAAATATTTTTTTATTTACGTATTTATTTGTATATTCTGATATATTTATTATAAAATAGAAATATGCTAAATAAATCAAAGAGGGTTATAACATCGGTAAAAATACCACAAATTCTATACGAAGACTTTAAAGTAACATCTGTTAAAACAAAAATGGGACTACAAGATATTGTTGAAAGAGCAATGTTTATGTACCTTACAAATACATCCTTTAGACAAGTTATTCACGAACAATACAATACACATTATACAGGATCTAGTTTAATTGACGCAATAAAATAAGTTACACATGGTAAATGGTTATATCCCTCAAGCACAAAGAAAAAAAATTTTATTTTTGTGCGATGATATTAGAATGACAAGCGGCATCTCTACAATGGCAAGAGAGATTGTTGTAGGAACAGCAGGAATATTTAACTGGATTAATTTAGGAGGTGCTATGAACCATCCTGAACAAGGTAAGAAGTTAGATATTTCACAAGACACAAATAAGGTTTTAGGCATTAATGATTCGTCTGTTTTTATTTATCCTATTAATGGATACGGTTCTCCTGAAGTAATTAGACAGTTATTAGAAATAGAAAAGCCTGATGCTATTCTTTTCTTTACAGATCCTAGATATTGGATCTGGCTATTTCAAATGGAAAATGAGATTAGAAAGAAAATCCCTATGATCTATCTTAATATTTGGGATGATCTTCCAGCACCTTTATACAATAAGCCGTACTACGAATCTTGTGATACTATCATGGCTATTTCTAAACAAACTCTTAATATTAATAGAATGGTATTAGGAGATAAAGCTAAGGATAAGATCTTGAGTTATGTTCCTCATGGAATTAATGAGAGTATATTTTTCCCTATTACAGAATTCATGGCTAATCATAATGAAAGATTGGTTAATAAAAGAAAAGAGATCTTCGGAGACTTTAACCCTGAGTTTATAGTTTTCTATAATGCTAGAAATATTAGGCGTAAATCAACTTCTGATTTGATTGCTGCTTATTCTATATTCTGTGATAAAATAGGTGAAGAGAAAGCTAAGAAATGTGCTTTACTACTCCATACTCAGCCACTTGATGAAAATGGTACAGACTTACCTGTTGTAAAGGACTTGCTGTGTGATCCATCTTATCAAAAGGTTTATTTTTCTGATGCAAGACTCACAGCAGAAGATGTAAATTTACTTTATAATATGTCAGATGTTACGGCTCTTATATCTTCTAACGAAGGATGGGGACTATCTTTGACAGAAGCTATGATGTCCGGAAAAATGATTATTGCAAATGTTACAGGCGGAATGCAAGATCAATTAAGGTTTGAAGATGAGACAGGCAAATGGATTGATTTTAACAATAAGTTCTGTTCTAATCATTATGGTACATATAAGAAACATGGAGAGTGGGGCATAGGAGTTTTCCCTAACAATATGAGTATTGTTGGATCTATTCCTACACCTTATATATTTGATGATAGATGCGACTTTAGAGATGTTGCAAATGCAATTCAAAATATATATGAACTTCCAGTAGAAGAAAGACAAACAAGAGGTTTAAAAGCTCGTAAATGGGTAACTTCAAATGAGTCTATGATGAGTGCTAGAATAATGTGCGAGAATGTTGTTTCTACAATAAACAAAACATTCGAGAAGTTCAAACCAAGAAAAAACTTTGAATTAATTAAAACAGAAAAATTAGGAAAGAAAAAAATTGTACACCCTTTAGTATATTAATATGAAACAGTTTTGCGTTATATCATGTCCAATTGACACATATTCAGGTTATGGTGCTAGAGCTAGAGATCTTGTAAAGGCCATATACGAATTAAAGAAAGATGAGTGGGATATTAAAATTGCATCTCAAAGATGGGGAGTTACTCCTTGGGGATACATCAATGATAATAAAGAAGAGTGGGAATGGTTATTTCCACTGATATTAACAAATCCTCAATTACAAAGACAACCTGATATTTGGATGCAGCTTACAGTTCCAAATGAATTTCAACCAATAGGTAAGTATAATATAGGATTAACTGCTGGTATAGAAACTACTATTTGTGATCCTAGTTGGATTGAAGGAATTAATAGGATGGACACTACATTAGTATCTTCTCAACATGCCAAAGAAGTATTTCAAAAATCTGCATTTGAGAAAAGAGACCAACAAAATAATGTAGTAGAAGTAGTTAAACTAAATAAGCCGGTAGAAGTATTATTTGAAGGTGTAGATCTTAATAAATACTTTTTCATTCAAGATGAAGACTTAGAAGAAACAAATCTTGTTTTAGAGTTAGATGAAATTAATGAAGAGTTTTGTTATTTGTTTGTAGGACATTGGTTGCAAGGTGAGATTGGTGAGGATAGAAAGAATATTGGGCTTATGATCAAAACATTCCTTGAGACATTCAAAGATAAAAAGAATAAGCCTGCATTAATTATAAAAACGTCTGGAGCTGGTGCATGTATAATGGACAGGGATGAAATGCTAAGAAAGATAGATCAAGTAAGATCTACAGTTAGTGGCAACTTACCAAACATATACTTGCTTCATGGAGAATTAGATGATAAAGATATAAACAATCTTTATAACCATCCTAAAGTAAAAGCTATGTTTAACCTTACTAAAGGTGAAGGTTTTGGTAGGCCTATCTTAGAATTTACATTAGCAAAAAAACCAATCATAGTTTCAGGTTGGTCTGGACACATGGACTTCTTGGATAAGGAATTTAATTGTCTATTGAATGGCGAGTTAAGAAACGTGCATCCATCTGCTCAAGTACAAAATATGATATTAGCAGAATCACAATGGTTCAGTCCTGATATATCGCAAGCTAAACAATTCTTAGAAGAAGTTTATGAGAAATATAACAAATACCAAGAATTAGCTAAAAGACAATCTCATTTGACTAGAACTAATTATTGTTTTGAAGAGATGAAAAAACTTGTTGGCCTGTACTTAGATAGAGTACCTAAACAAGTAGAAGTGCAACTTCCTAAATTAAAGAAAATAGAACTTCCTAAATTAAAAAAAGTAGACTAATGACATCTAGAGATTTTACAATCTGGCTTCGCGGATTCACAGAAGCTTGTAATGATTATACTGCGACACCAAAACAATGGGATCGCATTAAGGAAGTGTTAGAAGATGTAGAAGATTATGATGACAATCCTGGAATAGATGTTGAAATAGATGGCTGGGGTTCAAGATGGTCATCTTCGCCATGTTATAATCCTAATTTGACTGTGCCACTGACTGGAACAATATCTGTATCAGGATCTGGCTCACCCATTATTACTACTGGTGGAACCGGAACCACCACTAATACTGTACGGAATGATAAGATGGGTTGTTGGCATTATACAAACTACCCTGAAGGGTTTGGATATTTTACAAATAGTACAGCTGAATCTAAAAAAGAAAAACAACAACTCAATGACTGATAATTTAATAACATGCCCAAAGTGTAGTGTAGCAGAATCTTGCTATGTATTACCTATTAATGAGTTTCATAAGTCCTATGTTTGTTTTAACTGCGGTTTTCAAACAAATGATTTAATGCGTGAAGGTGAATTTGACTTTGAGGAGTATGAAAATGAAATACCTGAATTGTATAAAGAGATTAAGTATACAGATTCAGAAGGTAGAGTATGGTATCCGCATATTATTAATTTAGAAGGTAAAGGAACTGTATTTGCCAATGGTTCATCAAAAGAAGATTGGCAATGGAGTGCAATTAAGTCTGTACTTCTAACAGAAGAAGAAAAAGAAAGTCTTAAGTTTAAAGGAAAATTATTTAAATCAGATTCAAAGACCTTACAAAATTTTGGTATAGACTATTTTGCTGCCTGTGATTATATATCTTTTTTTGATATACAATTAAATTAATGTTATGCCAACAATTAGTTATGCAATTACAGCATGTAATGAACATGTTGAATTAGATAGGCTATTAGAAATTCTTACAGAATCTATAAGACCAGAAGATGAAATAGTTATTCAATTAGATAAAACAGCAACAGTAGAAGTAAGATCTACTTGTTTTGATTTTGGTAGATCAAACTTAAGAGTCATTGAGTTTCCTTTAAATAATGACTTTGCAGCATTCAAAAATAATCTTAGTAGAGAGTGCCTTAAAGACTACATCTTCCAAATAGATGCAGACGAATATCCTAATCCAGATTTTATTGCTAACTTGGCAGATATATTAGAATACAATCAAACAATTGATGTATTTTTAGTACCAAGGATTAATACAGTATCAGAATTAACTGAGCAGCATATTCAAAAATGGGGATGGAGAGTTAATGATAAAGGTTGGGTTAATTTCCCTGATTATCAATGGAGAATATGGAAAAATAAAGTAGGTATTCATTGGATAAATAAAGTCCATGAAAAACTGAATGGGTACAAAGAATTTTCACTACTTCCTCAATCTGAAGAATATTGTTTAATTCATCCAAAAGACATCGCAAGACAAGAAAGACAAAATCAATATTATAATACAATTTAGTTATGGCAAAAAAAGAAACCTATCAAGATTTAGAAGATTACAAATTTACAGAAAAAAAGATTCTTAGGTTAGTAGAAAGATATATTCAGCAAAAACACTATGATAAAAAGTGGGAAGCAGGTAAAGACTGGGTTCAATACGCAGGACCTTATTTTGATTCTAAAGAATATGTAGCAGCAATTAAAAGCTTATTGACTGAGTGGTTAGTATTAGGTGCTGATGCTAATAAGTTTGAAACTAAGTTCCCAAAAAAGTTTGGTAAAGAGTATGGACTATTAGCTAATTCAGGATCTAGTGCTAACTTATTGATGATGCTAGCACTAACATCTAAGAGAGGTTTAAACTTACCTAAAGGCACAAAAGTTATTACTCCTATTGCAGGTTTTCCTACTACTATTAATCCTATCTTACAAGTAGGCTTTACTCCTGTATTTGTAGATATTGAACTACAAACATTGAATCTTGATCTTGATCAAGTAGAAAAAGCCTGTATTGATAATCCTGATGCAAAAATCATTACATTTGCACATGTACTTGGCAATCCTCCCAACATGAATAGATTGATGGAGATCATTGAGAAGTATAAACTAATCTTGTTAGAAGACTGTTGTGATGCATTAGGATCCTTCTATGAAGGTAAACCTTTAGGATCGTTTGGAGAATTAGCAACTTGTTCATTCTATCCAGCACACCATATGACTATGGCTGAAGGTGGATTTGTTGCATGTAAAGATGAGAACACTGAAAGGATTATACGTAGCTTTAGAGAATGGGGTCGTGGTTGTTATTGTATAGGTAAACAAAACCTATTAGAGAAAGGATCTTGTGGCTGTCGCTTCAATACATGGCTACCATCGCTACCAAATGATCTGTTCGACCATAAATATGTCTATGAAGAGATAGGCTATAATTTGAAACCTATTGAGCTTCAGGCATCAATGGGATTGGTACAGATGGAGAAGTTAGAAGAGATTGGACAAAAGCGTAGAGATAACTACAAGAATCTATTTAGTGCATTTAAAAAGTACAAACAGTATTTCCATTTACATGAAGCACAATTAGGAGCTGATGTTGATTGGTTTGCATTTCCTGTAACTCTTAGAGATGACGCACCATTTAAAAGATCTGATATCTGTCAATTCTTTGAAGCAAATAAAGTTCAAACAAGACCATACTTTGCAGGTAACATTATGTTACAGCCAGCATATGAAGGACTCATGGATCCAAAAGAAGTTATTGAAAAGTTTCCTATCGCTAGAAAAGTTACTACTGACACTTTCTTCTTAGGCACATCTCCAGTAATTAATAAAGAGAAGACAGATTATATTGAAATGATTCTTAATAAATTTATAGATCAACTATGAAAATAGCTTTTGTTAGTGAACTTCCTTTACATGGTAAAGTACCTGATAATTACTTTAATATGAGAACAGAGTTTGCTTGGATGCATGCTCTAAATGCAGATCATTACAATATAAGAAAGACTGATAAGATACTTAACTACGATCATGTTTTTATAATCTTTCCAAAAGGAGAGGTCTATCTAAATGCAGTAGGATCAAAACTAATAGATAAACAAAACCCAGTGTCTGATATACTCAGATCATCTTTAGTAACAGACCTTAAAAGAAAAAATAAAAAGGTTCATTATGTACAAGAGGGTCCTCATTGGTTATTTAATGACTATGAGATATATGATCAGATCTACTTCTATAATATGATTCAAGAGTGTGATTCTATATTTGCACATAACGAACATGATAGAGTTTATTATAAAGGAATATTTCTAAACAAACCTGTTAATACTATCCAGACATTAATGATAGAAGATTTAATTAAAGACATCATACCTACTAAAGAAAATAAAACAATCATAGGAGGAAACTTTGCAAGGTGGTATGGAGGGTTTGAAAGTTATATGGTAGCTGATAATTTTGGTACAGAAATATGGGCGCAGGAGTCTCATGCAAAGAGGCAGGGTGAAGAGATGGTAGAAGGTATAAAACATCTGCCTAGACTTATATGGTTAGACTGGATGAAGTCATTATCAACTTTCAAATACGCTGTTCATCTAATGCCTACAATTGCAGCTGGTACATTTAGTTTAAACTGTGCATATTTTGGTATACCCTGTATTGGAAATAGAGAGGTTGACACACAGAAGCTATGTCATCCTAATTTAGCCGTTGATGTTAATGATATTCAGTATGCAACTGAATTGGCAAAGAGACTTAAAGAAGATCAAGGCTTTTATGAAGATTGTTCTTATCAAGCTAAACATAACTACGAGTCTTTCTATTCAATAGAAGATTGGAAAGAGAATATGAATAATATACTAAATAAAATATAACATGAAAACAGCATTAGTACTTGGAGCCGGTGGCTTTATTGGATCTCATTTAGTTAAGAGATTAAAAGAAGAAGGTTTTTGGGTTCGTGGAGTTGATTTAAAATATCCTGAACATTGGGATACTATTGCAGATGATTTTATAACTTGTGATTTAAGAGATTCAAAAAATGTAGAGTCTGTTATTAGACTAGAAGCCTATCAAGGATTTCCTCTACCTAGTAAGCATAGTCAATATCCATTTTCTGAATTACTTGTATTTAATGAAGTATATCAATTGGCCGCAGATATGGGTGGAGCTGGATATATTTTTACAGGAGAGCATGATGCTGATGTAATGCATAATTCTGCTTTGATTAATTTAAATGTAGCTCATTACGCAGTAAAAGGTAAAGTAAAAAGAGTTTTCTATTCCTCCTCAGCTTGTATGTACCCAGAACATAATCAGATAGATCCAGCAAATCCTAATTGCAAAGAAAGTTCAGCATATCCTGCTAATCCAGATTCAGAATACGGATGGGAGAAATTATTCAGCGAGCGTTTATATTTAGCTTTTAATAGAAATTATAATCTTGATGTAAGAATAGCTCGTTTTCATAATATATTTGGACCGTATGGAACTTGGAAAGGAGGAAAAGAAAAAGCGCCTGCTGCAATGTGTCGTAAAGCTGCAGAAACTTTAGAAGGAGAAAATATAGAAGTCTGGGGAGATGGACAACAAACTAGATCATTTCTTTATATAGATGAATGTATTAACAGAGTATTAGAGTTCATGAGGCAAGATTCATTTATAGGACCTGTAAACATAGGTTCAGAAGAGATGGTTACTATTAATAGACTAGCGCAATTAGCAATAGACGCGTCAGGAAAAAATATATCTATCAAGAATATATCAGGACAAGAGTTTGAGTCAAAGTATGGATTCAAGTGTCCTGTAGGTGTTAGAGGTAGAAATAGTGACAGTACTCTTTATAAGAAAGAAATGGGATCTGACGTATACTATCCTTTAGATAAAGGTATTAAAGAAACTTTTGATTGGATTAGTAAACAAGTAAACTCATAATGTCTAAAATTTTTATTACTGGAGGTAAAGGAATACTAGGTAGTAAATTGGTTCTGTCTTTATTATCTAATCATGATGTATATGCACCAGATAAAAAAGATTGTGATATAACCAATTTATCAGAGGTTAAAAATGCAATAAATCAATATCAACCAGATATAGTGATACATGCAGCTGCATATGTAGATACCTTTGGATGCGAGAAAAATCCAATTAGTGCAATAGACACAAATATTATAGGTACTATAAACTTAGTTAAATCTATTTTAGAATTAAGTTGTAAATTTGTTTATATATCGTCTGAATATGTTTTTGGTGGCGACAGAGGGTACTATACAGTTGAAGACAAATTAGATCCAAAAAATATATATGGTAAAACAAAAGCATCATCAGAATATATTGTTTCAATATTAGAAAATTATCAAATAATAAGAGCTCCATTTATAAGAAAAGTTTATCCTAAAGTATTTACAGATCAGTATTGCTCTAGATACTTTCTTGATGAAGCTGTACAGAAGATCATTTATAATATTATGAATAATAATGATAAGATAGTTCACATAGCTACAGAAAGAATGTCCTTATATGATTTATATATCAACAAAGGAATATATGCAGATCCTATAACAATGGATGAACATTTTCTACAAGTTATACCTAAAGATACTAGTTTAATAAATAATAGCATATAATATGAAAAAAAATAGAGTTGCATGCGTAGTATTTTATACAGATGATAGATATGACGGTTTAGTTAGTAATGTTAGAAATAGTTTTTTATCCTTTCATAAAGATGAAGCAGACTATTATCAAATAGATTATACTAACCAAAAAGAATATAATGATTCACTAGAGTACTTTGAATATGCACCAGAAACCTTTCTTATGCAATACATTTATGCATATGAAATAATGAGAAAATATAATTATGAGAAGGTTATTATTTTAGGTTCAGATACTATAGTTTGTAATAGAATGGATGAGTTTATGGATAATGATACAACTCCTGTATTAGCAACATCCAATTACTATATTCATGAAGAAACAGAATATTGGAGTGCACCTATTATACAAATAACTTTACCAGATGGATCTACTGAAATAGAGCATTTGAATATTAATGCTGATGTGGTTTGTTTTAATAGCCATGAAGCGTTAAAAAAAGTAATTGAACTTAGTATAGAGCATTATGGATATTTCTCCATTCAAGGAGGATTGAATGAACTTGCATGGGCAGATAAGTCTTATGAAGTAGGAGTAGTTGATTTACCATATTCATTAAGTAATGTGGCATATAATGTAAGATCTAAAGGCGTTCCTAGAACTAATATGATCAAAGAAGGGTTATTAGCAAATTGCTGGCCTCATAATGTTCATGGTTTTCCACATGAATGGTTGGCTAAAAGAGATTTGATTGATGGTAAACCATCTCCTATAAGAAAGTGGTATGTTAAAGATGGTAAACTATTTACTCATGAGCATAAGCAGATAAAATGTTTTCACTTTGTTGAAGGAATAGGAGGTAGACCTTTAGAAGATTTTATGACGTACATAAATGATTTTAAAACAAATTGGTTTAACGAAGATACAATTAAGTATTTTAAAGAGATATGTAATTGCACTGAATTTTTTAATTAAAATTTAAATATGTATAAAGTTGTTCACAAACCTTGGGGTAAAGAAGAATGGTTAGAATTAAATGATGCGTATTGTTACAAGAGAATATACATCAATGCTGGATACAAAACTAGCTTTCAATATCATCAATTCAAAAAAGAAACAAACTATATTATAGATGGTATAGCAGAGGTATGGTTAGAAAATGATGAAGGAGTAGTTGAGAAAAAGATAATGAAAAGAGGAGAGTTTTTCAACGTAACCCCACCTAAAAAGCATAGAGTAATTGCTATCACAGATATTATTTTACAAGAAGTATCTACCCCTCATGTAGACGATGTATTCAGAATAGATGATGAATTTAATAGAGCAGATGGTAAAATAGAAGCAGAACATAAAACTCCTGCAGTCTTAATTCTATCTGCTGGATTAGGAAGTAGATTGAAAGATCTTACTAAGAATATTAATAAGGCAATGATTCCGATAAATAATAAGGCAATCATATCTTATATTGTAGAGAAGTTTCCTTCTAATTATGATTTTATATTAGCTCTAGGATATAAAGGAGAGGAACTAAAACAATACTGCCAATTAGCTCATCCCAATATTAATTTTACTTTTGTTAATGTAGACAAAATAGAAGGAGCTGGATCTGGACCTGGGTACTCTGCTTTTAAATGTAAAGAATATCTACAAAGACCATTTTATTTTATCGTATCAGATTGTATCATAGATTCTAAGATGCCTCATTTAGATGGTAACTGGTTAGGAGTTTATCCTACTAGTTATCCTGAAAAATACTCTACTGTAGAAATAGATCAAGATAGCAACATATTAAGTTTAGTTAATAAAGATGAACAGGGATATGATAATGCTTTTATAGGATTGGCTAGTATTTGGGACTATGATATATTTTGGAACGAATTAAAAGATAGTAATAGTGAAGAGATTATCTCAGCATTTAAAGACTTTTCCAAGTATCCTAGTTTTAAATCTAAAGAATTAAAGTGGATAGACACAGGTAATTTAGATGATTTGAATAATGCTAAAGAGCATTTTAATGACAATCCACTATCATTATATAAGGCAACAGATGAGATAACATATAAATGCGGAACGTTTATTAAGTTTAATCCAGATACAAACTTCATAAAAAATAAATCAAAGAGAGCCGAGATATTAAAATCAATAGTACCATCAGGATATAAAAATACAAGTTATTTTATATCTTATAACTGGGAACCTGGAATGACTCTCTATTCATATGATCAATATTCACTATATAGTAAGTTTTTAGAATTTTATAAAAATATCTTATCTTCATCAAAGAAATGGAAAGGATCTAATACATCAGAACTTGTTTATGACTTTTATGTAACTAAAACCAATAAAAGAAAGAATTTGTTTCTAGATAAGTTTGGGTCTGAATACTATACAGAGCAGTATACTATTAATGGTAAAAAATATGATTCTATGCAGTCTACAATAGATAACATAGATCTATCAATATTCAAAGATACTCATTTCTATAATATGTTTCATGGAGATTTACAGTTTGATAACATACTTTACAATGATCAAAATGATAAGTTTACATACATAGATTGGAGAGAATCATTTGCAGGTAATATAGAAGGCGGAGATATATATTATGATCTTGCTAAATTATATGGCGGATGTTTAATTCCTTATAATCTAATGAAAGAGAAAGATCCTATATCTTTATTAGAAGGATCTTCTACAGTTGAATATTCATATTATATACCTCAAGATCTTAATAGGTTTAAAATAATATATGAAAAATGGATATTAGATCAAGGATTTGATTTGAATAAAGTTAAACTAATAACCGGTATTATATTTTTGAATATGTCTCCTTTACATGATAGAGTATTTGCAAAAATGCTATGGTTTAAATCAATACAACTTCTAAATGATCTTAATAAATAAAGATACAAAAATATATGGGTCATTTTCCACTAATCCTGGCAATAATGGCTGTGTGTTCTTTAATAATAAATTTAAAGAAAATAATGTAAACGCTATATATAAATCTTTCTATTCTAATAATATAGAAGATTCTGTATTAGCAGCTAAATCGTTGCAATTTTCAGGGTTTGCTATTAGTATGCCATTTAAAACAGAAGTGCTGAAGTATATAGACAGCGTGGATTATGCTGTTAAACAAATAGGAGCTGCAAATACTATAGTTAATAAAGATGGCAAATTAAAAGCTTATAATACAGATTGCACGGCTTTGTATAACTATCTGAAAAGTAGTAAAATAGACTCACTTACAATATTAGGAAACGGAGGATTCAGTAAAGCTCTACAATATACATGTGAGCTCCTAAATATAAAATATTCAGTTGTTTTGAGACATGATTTTGAAAATGTTCCTAATCTCAAAGGATATGTATTTAATGCCACACCAATTGATGTAGAAGTAGAAGGTACTTTAATTGATGGCAGACCGTTTACAGATGAAGGAAAAAAAATTGCAAGACTACAAGCAGAGGAACAATATAAAATTTATATGAATGAATAACATAAAGTACTTTATAGGACCTATGTCTAAAAATGTTGTGGATGCTATAACTGATTTTTGCAATAAAACAGGAAATAATATAGCTTTAATACCTTCTAGAAGACAGGTAGAGTGGAGTGGTGGATATGTAAATAATTGGACTACAGAAGAATTTAGTAAGTACACGCCACTATTAAAACAGAGAGATCATTCAGGACCAGGCCAAGGTATAGTAGATGATGATGGATACGAATCATTAAAATATGATTGTCAGTATTTAGATCTTATTCATATTGATCCATGGAAAAAATATCCTGTATTTACTGATGGATTAAAAGAGACAATTAAAATGATTGAATATTGCTATCAGCTAAATCCTAAGATACAATACGAAGTTGCTACTGAAGAATCAATTAGAAGATTTGAACCATATGAATTATCAGACCTAATGCACCAACTTAAGAGTAGGTTATTTGCAGAAGTTTATAGTAGAATAAAGTATCTGGTTATACAATCTGGTACTTCTTTAAAAGGAACTAATCAAACAGGTGTGTATGATTCTGAAAGATTAAAAGATATGATATCTGTTTGTAAACAATTTAAAATATTATCTAAAGAACATAATGGTGATTATATCCCAGTATCTGTTATAAAAGAAAAATTTTCATTAGGTTTAGATGCGATCAATATAGCTCCTGAATTTGGTCTTATAGAAACACAAACTTATCTTAATGAAATTAAAGATAGTAAAACATTAGATAGATTTTGGCAAATATGCTATGATTCTAAGAAGTGGATTAAGTGGGTAAACCCAAGTTTTGACCCGTACGTGAATAAGATAGACCTTATAAAAATATGCGGTCATTATGTACTATCACATCCTGAATTTATAAACGAGATCAAAGAACAATTTGATGATATAGACGCAAGAATAAAAAACAATATTAAAAATAAATTAATAGAATTGTATGGATACTAGACCTGCTACTATATTTTGCGATATAGATGGAACTCTAACTAAGCACACACTACCTACTGTATCTCAACTTCCATCTAATAAAATGGTACTGTTGGATGGTACTTTAGATAAATTAAATGAGTGGGATAAAAAAGGATATAGGATTATTCTGACAACAGGTAGAAAGGAAGGATTGAGAGCACAAACAGAAAAACAATTGCAAGAAGCAGGAATAATATATGACCAGCTTATTATGGGAATAGGTGGAGGTCCTAGATACTTAATTAATGATAAGAAGCCAGATGGCAGAGAGGTAGCTAAAGCCATTAATATAAATAGGAATGAAGGAATTAAAAATGTAGAGTTGTGAGTGAATTTAGAAATAAAAGTCTTTTAGATACAAATTCAGATCTTGAACATTTGCATACATTTAAAAGTGTTCCTGTATCAATGGGATGCACTTCTAATGATAGGAGCGGAGATATAGTTGCAGACCAAATATGGGACATTTGTAAAAACACAGGCATCATCCAGTTAAGAAACCCTTTAGATTTAGATATAGTATATAAGTTTCCCCATAATGATGGAATAGGCAATGTTTGGGAAACGCACTATCAAAAATTTACAGACTTTATAACTGGGTGCAATATATCTAATGTAATTGAAATAGGAGGCGGAACAGGAAGACTCGGTAAGTTATTTCTACAAAAGAATGTAAATTCTAAATGGACTATGATTGAACCTAATCATACATACCAACCTATTACAATGGAAAACTTTATCCATATTAGAAAGTGGTTTACAGATGATTATGATCTAGGATTTGAATACGATGCTATTGTTCATTCGCACGTTTTTGAACATACATATGACCCTAAACAATTTCTCAAGACTATATACAATCAAATATCAGAACATAAGTTACATATATTTAGCTTTCCTAATCTAAAAAAATTTATTAAAAATAGATTTACTAATGCATTAAATTTTGAACATACAGCCTTTCTTACAGAAGATATCACAGATATTTTATTAAGAGAAGTTGGGTTCTCTACTATAAAGAAAGATTATTATGGAGAACATAGTATTTTTTATATTTGTAAGAAGTCAAAACCTGAATTGATATCGTATCCTAGTTCTATATATGAAGAAAATAAATTTTTATTTTTAGATTATATAAATTTTTATAAGAAAGAAATAGAAGGTTTGAATACGAAGATAGAACAGTTTGATGGAAATATCTTTCTTTTCGGAGCACACATATTCTCTCAGTTTTTAATATTCAATGGATTAAATACTGATGGAATAAATTGTATATTAGATAATAGTCAAATGAAACAAGGTAACAGACTCTACGGTACTAACTTATTTGTAAAGTCGCCTAATATTTTACAACAAGAAACATCAGCCGCTATTATATTAAAAACAGCAGCCTATAATCAGGAAATAAAAGACCAGATATTAAATACAATAAATAATAAAGTTAAATTTTTTGAATAATGATTAGAAATAAGTTTAAAATAATTACACCGTCCTTTAATAATGAGGAATGGGTAGAATACAATATAGCAAGTATATTGAATCAAACTTACACTAATTATGAAGTATTATATGTAGATGATAGTTCTACAGATAACACATATAAGAAAGCTTTAGATATAGTTAAAAATTTATCTAATTGGAAAGTTATAAAAAATGAAATCAATAAAGGTGCTACATACAATTACCTTGAAAATATAGAAAGTTTTGTAGACGATAACGATATTCTAATTCATCTAGATGGTGATGATTGGTTTTATGATGAAACTGTTTTAGAAAAACTCAATGACTTTTACAATAATGAAGATGTGTGGATGACATACGGAGGTTTTGTATGTTATGATGGTACAGATGAACCTAAATTACCACATCCACAATCTACGCCGCATCCAGACTTTATACATAATCATAAGAAGTATAGAGAGGATATATGGAGAGCGTCTCACTTAAGAACATATAGGGGATTTTTATTTAAAGCTGTGGATAAAGAAGACATAAAACCTTTGTTAGGAGGAGAATATTATTGGCACGCATCTGATCTTGCATTTCAATATCCATGTATGGAAATGTGTCCGAAAGAAAAAATTGGAGTGGTTGATTTTTATACATGCATTTATAATCAAACTAAATCTAATCAAGTTAGAACTAGAGAAAGAGAGAGCCAAGATAATTCAAAATATGAAGTAGAAATTAGAAATAGAAAAAAGTATAAAGAGGGATTAAGTGGAGAAAAACTACACCAAGTAAACATATTTAATAAAGATTACTATTTTGAATATAATACTATACCTAAAAAATTTACTTTCTGTTATGAACAATATGAAGGTGAATACGATATGGTTATGTTGTGTGATCTTTTAGTTCTAGAATATTTAGAAGGTAGACTTAACATTCCTAGGAAGGTTCCAATAGTAGCAAGACTTCTTGAACAAAGAGAATATTATCAGAATAGAATTTTTGAAGCTGTTATAAAAAATTATGATAAGTTAGACTGCGTTTTAACTTTTGATAGAGAATTATTAAAAAAAATACCGAATGCAGTATTTTTCCCTCCAACAGAAGTTACACAGTTTAACAGACTTCCTAATCCTGCTAATCACCCCCCAATGAAATCTCCATCGTTTGAAGGATATGAACTTCCTAATAACTTATATCAAATTTATTCCAAGTCTAAATTAGTATCCTCAGTGGTATCTACAAAAGCATTTCTACCTGGACACGTAAAGAGACTTAATTTTATAAAGGCTATACAGAATAAAATAGATATCTATGGTAGAGGTATAAGAGAAATACCTAGCAAGCTAGAAGGAATAAAAGACTATATGTTTAGTGTTGCTATTGAAAACATATCTTGCGATGATAACTACTTCTCAGAAAAGATCATTGATTGTTTTTTAACTGGCACTATTCCTGTCTATCATGGATGTATTCATATAGGAGAGTTTTTTGATGAGAGAGGTATACTATCTTTTAAAACACAAGAAGAGCTAGATGCAATCATAGATAGCCTTAGTCCAGAAAAATATCAATCTATGTTAGAGTATGCAAAAATAAACTTTGATAAATGCTTTGACTGGGCTTTAGATAATGATATGGCTTATGAAAAGTATTATAAACAAATTATATTGAATGGAACTTCTCTTTAATGTATATCTTACAGATAGTCCTGGCAATCTATATAGTAAGCTAGATAGAGGTAATTTACCACAGACTAAAAAGTTGGATGTTACCAAATATAGCCTATCTAGTTTATCTAAAATGTACCCATGGAAAAATGCTATTATAAATGTAGAATTAGATTCTAGAATATATAAAGAAGACGACTATAAAGATTTAGAGACTTATATATCAAAAGAATTTTCTGGTATGCAATTTACATTCTCTAGAAAGCGGGTTTGTTTACAGAATGACTGGATAGAAATATATCAAAAATTAAATAGCAACTTTGTTTTTTATTTAGGCAATCATGATCATATTTTTGTAGATTCAACAAATGAATACCTATTAACCTTATTAGAGTCTGCTAAAACAAACTGTGGTTCGTATACGACATTAGTTATGAGTCATTGGCCAGAGAATATAAGATGGGCAAAATCTGGTTACATAGATCTTCATCAATCTATTCCTACTAAACTAAACAAAAATTATAGGATAGATGAAAACAATTTATATTATCAAGATATTTCTATAGATAGTTTAAATATTTTAAGTAAAGAAATTTTAAAAGATTGGATATTAACTGGTGATTGGGGAAATAAAGTTATACCTAGAATGGATGGAATAGGAGCTAACTCAATACTAACTATTAGGAATGCAATAGGAATACCATTACCAGAACAGGAGATCATAATACCATTCAAAGAACAATTAAGACATTTTGATGGTTATATGCATCAAATGATAAGTAATAATGTGTGTCCTGCCTTAACTATACCAGATGGATTCTTTAATAATCAAATAAAAATTAGATTTGGATATAATAATTATAAAGAAGGTTGGGTAAATATAAATTCTATGATACAGAATTATAGGGCGCATGATATTAATGGAGTTGATGATAAAATTTTGATTGAAGATATACCTCTTTTCTGGAAAAATAAAATAGTGGAAATTGATAAGAATCCAGATATTGATGAAGAGTTAATGATTCAATATAGATTATCAGCTGTATTAAATATGGTATATTCTGATGACAGATACAATCCATATATAGACAAAGATACAGAGACTAAAGTATTAAACGAATACTTAAATAATTATAAACAATATAAATTAGTATGACAAAGGTAGTTTACGTAACAGGTTGTTTTGGGCTTATAGGAAGTCACATAACAAGAGCATGTTTAGAAAAAGGTTGGTACGTTAAAGGAGTTGATTCATTAACTTACGCAGCAAATAAAGATTTAATTGAAGAGTTTTCTTTATACAATAAGTTCTCTCTTGTAAAAGATGATATAAATAATCTTAAGTTTTTATATGAGTGTGATTATATCATTAATACAGCAGCAGAAACTCATGTAGGCAATTCAATAGCCAATTCAGATAAGTTTATAACTTCTAATATTAATGGAGTTCATAACTTACTTGAATTGTTAAGAAAATATAGACAAGAAACAACTAAGCTTCCCGTATTACTTCACTTTTCAACTGATGAAGTATATGGAGATATTGAAGACGGTGCACATACAGAGAAGGACTTACTTAAACCATCTAATCCATATTCAGCAACTAAAGCCGCAGCCGACCAATTAATACTTGCTTGGGGTAGAACGTATAAAATTCCCTACGTTATAGTAAGACCAACTAATAATTATGGAATTGGCCAGTATGTAGAAAAGCTTATTCCTAAAGCTTGCAAGTATTTAACTTTAGATAGAAAGATACCTTTGCATAATGGAGGATCTCCAATAAGAAATTGGTTACATGCCGCAGATACAGCAGAAGCAATAATTACTATAATTGAATCAGGAGTTCAAAATGAAATATTCAATATTGCTGGAGGGCATGAACAAAGTAATTTATCCACTATAAAGAAAGTTATACAAAATTATACTGGATTAAGTATATTTGATGTAAATGAATATATAGATACCGACTATTCAAGACCCGGTCAAGATGTTAGATATGCCTTAGATGATAGTAAATTAAAAAGTCTTGGTTGGGAACCTAAAAAGAAATTTGATTCAGAGATACAAAAAATTGTAAAGTATTATAAATCAAAGTTTATATGGTAGAAAATAAGAAAAGACTGATTATAGCTAATATGTATAGAGCAAAGAATAAATCTGCATTCTTTGCACTACATCAGGCTATAAATAAACTACCTGAGTTTGATATAGAGTTTCATATATTGTGGGATGATATAAACTATAAGGATGAATGGACTAATAAAATAGATAGTTTAAATTGTAAAATAGTAGCATATACTAAACAACAGCTAGATCAATATTGTTTAGAATATGGAGTCCTTCAAGAGTTTATAGATAAATTTATTAAGTTTAAAGCAATATATTTTATTCTCCATGGACATTACTTAAAGAAAAATAATATAACTAACTACTACTTAATATATGATGATGATATAGTATTAGCCGAAGACATTTCTGAGTTTAAACAATGTTTACTTGAGGAGATACCTTGTTTAGTACACGAACCTTTGAATGCAAATTGTGATAAAGTACTTGCAAATAATTTATTTAATCTATATCAAGATTCATACGAGTATTATAGACAAGTAAATCCTCAGATGCTTGGTTTTAATGCTGGTATTCAAGGAATTAGTTTAGATGTGTATGAGGATTTTATCCAACCAGAGTATTTCTTTTTTATGTTAAACTTATTTAATTATAATGGAATATACGATGAGAATGCAAAAGAGATAACCGGCTTTCAAAGAACTATGATTGATACTCAACAACAATCATTCTTTGGAATTATGAATATCATAAGATCGAAAAGAACTCCTCATATATTAACACCTGAGCAATACTTCGTATGTCCTAATTGGGGATATCATCCATTATATGGTAATATAGATCCGGCAAATCAATACGGAGGGTGGGATGTAAATATGAAGTCTAAGATTATTCATTTTATAGGACATACAGTACTAGAGGGAATTAATTATGGAAAACCAGAAATGTATCATAAATTAGTAGATCAATATTTAAAAAATCAAGATGTTTATGAATGTTAAAGTAAGTGATGTTATTGCAGACTACTTAAAACAAAAAGGTATAGAAGTAGTATTTGGTATTATAGGATCTGCAAATTCTCATATATTTGATTCAATTAATAAATTAGGTTACACTAAGATTATTAATACACATCATGAACAAGCTGCAGTACTTGCAATGGGTGCATACTATAGAGCATCAGGTAAATTATCTGCAACTATAGTTACAGCAGGAGGAGGATCAACTAATGCTGTTACAGGAGTAGTAAGTAACTGGGCAGACTCTATACCTGGAATCATTATCTCAGGACAAGAGAACTACAACTATGTTAGTACTCAAGAATCATTGAGGATGTATGGTACTCAAGGATTGAATATGACTAAGATGGTATCAGAAGTAACTAAGAAAGCAATTGCTTTTGATAATGAAATGAATATTCAAACTATATTAGAAACGCTTGATCATATAACAAGCGTAGGAAGACCAGGCCCAGTATGGTTAGATATTCCAATGAATTTACAAGCTAAGATGGTTAATAAAAGAAATTGGGATTTCATTGAACCAGTTAAAATAGAAACAGATATAGAATTAATTATAGATGAAATTAATAAGTCTAAAAGACCAGTTATAATAGGAGGCAATGGTATTAGATTATCAGGAGCAAAAAAACAATTCAATCGATTATTGGATTATGCAAAAATCCCTACGCTACTTACTTGGTCAGGTATAGACTTATTAGATAGTGAGAATCCTAACTTCTTTGGTAGGTTTGGCTTATATGGACAAAGAGCCGCAAACTTTATTGTACAAAATGCTGATTTAGTACTTGTATTAGGAAGTAGATTGGCCCTACCCCAAGTAGGATATGACTTTAACCAATTTGCAAGAGGCGCAAAGATAATTGTAGTAGACATAGATGAACTTGAAGGAACTAAATATCCAGTTGATTTTGTTTGGGGAGATTGTAAAGAAGTTATAGAAAGTCTAATTCAATCTTCTCATATGATGTGGGGATATAAAAAAGAGTGGGTAAATAAATGTATAGAATTAAAAGAAAGGTATCCTTTAGTAGATGAAACTATTCATAAAGATAATGGATACTTAAACTCGTATAAGTTCATAACTAAGATGTCTGACTATTTGAAAGATGATCATATAGTTGTAACTGATATGGGAACTGCTTTATTAAGTGGACATCAAAACATAAAGCTTAAACCTAACCAGACTATGTTTACATCGCAAGGTCTAGGTGAGATGGGTTATGGCCTTCCTGCTGCATTAGGCGCAGCTCTTGCATGCCCAAACAAGCCTGTGTTATGTATGAACTGTGATGGTGGAATGATGATGAACATACAAGAACTTCATACCATTATAGAGAATGATCTTCCTATTAAGATTATCATCTTTAATAATGATGGGTACTTAATGATCAAGCATACTCAAAAGATGTTATTTAAAGGAGACTATGTTAGTGTAAATAAAAAGACTGGAATAGGGCTACCTAATTATAATAAAGTTATGCCTGCATTCGGGTATAAGTACTATGATATAAAATCATGGGATAATTTTGATCAAGTCATGTCGTATTTCATAAATGAACCAGGACCTGCTTGTTTAGAAGTATTCATGGATCCTGAGCAAGACTTTATTCCTAAAGTAAAAGGCGTTCATAATGAAGATCATACTATCTTAGCTCCACCAATTGAAGAAATGTCTCCACTACTTTCATATGGAATAATAGAAAAAGAAATGATAGTAGGAGTTAGTGAAAAATCTAAACTAATTAAACGATGATAAAGGCAGGAATTATAGGAACAGGAAATATAGGTACAGACTTATTGTTAAAAATACTTAAGACTAACTTCATAACGCCAGTTATATTTTCAGGTAGAAGATTAGATTCTGATGGTATGAAGATAGCTATACAAAAGAACATACCTATTACAGACAAAGGTATACAATACTTCATTGATAATCCTAATTGTTGTGATGTAGTATACGATTGTACAAGCGCTGCAGATGCAAAACTACACGCTAAAGTATTTGCTGATCAAGGAATTAAAGTTATTGATCTAACTCCTGCTAAAGTAGGACCATTATGTGTACCTAGTATCAACTCTAAAATTATATTAGATTATGATAATGTAAACATGATCACTTGTGGTGGTCAAGCTTCTATGCCAATGCTTAATCTAATATCTAAGTATTGTGATAAATTAGACTACATAGAAGTTGTATCTCAAATTGCATCTAAGAGTGCAGGAATGGCAACAAGGATTAATGTTGATTCTTATATCCACACAACTGAGATGGCCATAAAACAATTTACTAAGTGTGAGAATTGTAAAGTTATAATAAATTTAAATCCTGCTGAGCCATGTGTTGATATGCAAACAACAATGTTCCTGAAGTTTCAGAATATTAATTTTGAAGATTTAGTTGAAGAAATTTATAAAAAGATTAAAGAGCTAAAGACTTATATACCGCACTATGAATTAGTACTACCACCAGTTATTAATGATGATGTACTTGTACTAAGCATTAAAGTAAAAGGATCGGGAGATTATCTACCAGAATATGCAGGTAACTTGGATATTATTAACTGTGCTGCAATTGAAGTAACTAAAAATTTATTGTAATGAGTAAGATCATAATAACAGATTCATCTTTAAGAGATGGCAATCACGCTGTAAAACACACCATCAATCTTGATCAAATAAAAACATATTGTCAATTTGCAGATCAAGCTGGTATTCCCATTATAGAAGTGGGACATGGCAATGGTTTAGGAGCTTCATCATTATTGATTGGGCAATCTCCATATACAGATACACAAATACTATCTACTGCAAGAGAGAATCTTAAAACATCAAAGTTAGGCATCCATATTATTCCAGGAATTGCAACAGTTAAAAAAGATATTGAACCTGCAATTAACCTAGGAGTAGATGTATTTAGGATCGCAACGCACTGTACTGAAGCTACATTGTCTAAGTCTCATATAGAATATTTAAAGAGTAAAGATAAAACAGTATTTGGTGTACTAATGATGAGTGCATTAGCTGATACTAAAACATTAGTAGAGAACGCAAAAATCATGGAAGAATACGGAGCGGAAGCCGTAATCATAATGGATTCAACAGGAACATACTTACCAAAAGATGTTTATGAAAGGATAAGTGCGCTTAAAGATAATTTAAAAATAGATACTGGTTTTCATGCTCATGATAATTTAGGGTTAGCAATAGCTAATTCATTAACAGCAGTTAATTATGGAGCTAAATACATCGATGCTTGTATTAGAGGTTTTGGAGCAGGAGCTGGCAACGCACATTTAGAAATGATAATTCCGGTATTAGAAAAGAGTGGGTATAAAATAGATATAGACTTTCAAAAAGTTATTATAGAAGCTGATAGAGTTATGGAGTATCTAGTACCATCAGCACCTATATCTACACCAGTTAATATCTTAACAGGATTAAATAGACTATTCTCAGGTTTTGAGAAGCCTATTATTAAAGCATCTAAATTATTTGGAATAGAATACTCATCATTAATATTTGAACTTGGAAATAGAAAGTTAGTTGCTGGACAAGAAGATCTTATATTGGAGATAGCACAAAAATTAAAGAAATGAAAATACTAATCACAGGAGCAAATGGTTATGTTGGAAGTTCTTTATATAATGCTTTAAAAGATAAGTACGAAGTAACAACTTTTAATAGACAGAAGTTTGATTTAACAAATTCAGTAAATACAAACTTCTATTTTAAATACAGTTGGTTTGATGTAGTTATTCATTGCGCTGTTGAAGGTGGACATAGACTAGAAGAAGATTCTTGGGATGTAATGGATTCTAATTTAAAGATGTATTATAATTTATTACAGAATAGAAGTTCTTTCGGTAAATTAATACACTTTGGCTCAGGAGCTGAATATTTACAAGAAGATAAACCATATGGATTTAGTAAAAAAGTTATATCAAAGTCTATACAAACTCAAGATCAATTTTATAACCTAAGGATATATACAGTATTTGATGAATTAGAGTTAGATACAAGATTTATTAAATCTAATTTAAATAGATACGTAAACAAAGAAGACATGCAGATACACCAGAATAAGTATATGGACTTCTTTTATATGCAAGATCTAATTAAGATAGTAGATCATTACATACTCAATAACGATTTACCAAAACAAATTGATTGTAGATACGAAAATATTAAAAGCCTAAAAGAAATATGTGAGTTTATAAATACTCTTGATGATTATAAAGTAGAAATACAATTCCAGCAACAAGGATTAACAAGCGGATATACTGGTTTTAATAAAAGTTTGGAGTTAGATTATATAGGACTTAAACAAGGGATAATTAATACATACAATAAATTAAAATGCAACAAATAAGCTTTGTAACAAATACAGGAGCAGACACTTTAGAATATACAAAGTTGTTATTAGACTCTTTAAAAATTAATCTAGTTGGTAAAGAACATGAGATTATAGTCTTCATAGATAAAGATAATGACGGTACATATGATTATCTTAAGAGTATTAAGAAAGACTTCTACGATCTAAAAATAGTCACACATAAATTAAAAGGACCTGTAGGATATCAAAGAAACTCAAACTTACTTGTTGATATAGCTAAGCATGATATTGTAAGCTATCTTCAATCTGATATGGTTATAGGTCCTAATTATGATGTTAACGTTCTATCTGAACTACAAGACAATTGCATACTATCTTCTACTAGAGTAGAACCTCCATTACATGGATATTCTGATTATACTATAACGTATGATTTTGGAACAGATCCTACAGTATTTGATATGGATAAGTGGAATAAGTATTCTGAAATAGTAAAAACAAGTCAAGCCGCAGAATACTTCTTTGCTCCAATAACATTCTATAAAAAAGTATGGCAAAGTATTGGTGGCTATGATACAATATTTAGAAGATCAAGAGAGGACTCTGACTTTGTTCAAAGGTGTATTCATGCTGGAATAAAAATGATACAAACTTGGCAAGCTAATGTATACCACTTTACTTGTGTAAGTTCTAGAGGAAAAAACTGGTTTGATGAAAACAATCAAAAAGCAAAAGATAGAGTTGAACTACAGAAGATAGCTGACGGAATAGAGATTAGAAGGTTTTTAAAGAAGTGGGGAGGGTTTAATCATGGTGAACAGAAGTTAAAGAAAATGGATATAGATCTTGTAATAAAAGATAACAAGCAGCTAAACCCTTTATTCGTAGCTCAGTTAGAAGTATATTCATCAAGAGTGTGGTTAAGATCTCAAGACTATATAAATACCATGATGCAGACTTTCAGCAATGAACAAGATCCTGCTAATCAACTTTTAGGATATGAAAAAGAAGGTTGGGAAGAAGCTAAGCATTTATTTAGAACTACCAACTTTCAGGATATCTATAGAGTGGGTGAACCAATAGACTTTAATGTAAAAATAGAGATCGATTTTACTAATGTAGATCCAGCACAAGACGAATTCATACAAAACGTAACGCGCTTGGGCGACATTATAGAAGCTCAAGAACCAGGAATATATGAATTAGGATCTGCTAAAATAGAGATCAGAAACATTGTGGATTTAGCCAAGGATCAAATAATTATACAGAATCCACAGTTTGATTATTCATTATTAACCATAGAGTAAGATATTTATATATAAAAAGATTAAATGGAAGCTGTTAATCCTAGATTCAACATAACTGTAGGCGGTAAAAAGTATGCACTTCAATTCGATGTAAATGATAATCCTACCAAGAAAGGTGTTAAGATGCAATTTATATTAGACCAGGAGTTCGAAGATCCTAGAGATAAACAAATGCTGGCTAATGAGATATCTGTAGTATTGCAGAAAAGATTTGGTGCATCTGGTATAATGATTGACTATGATGATCGTAACCCATACAAAAATGTCATAGGGTTCATAGTACCTTTAAATTCTGTGGCTACTATGTTAATTAAAGCTTTAAAAGGAGGCGGATAAATAAAACCTAACTAGTTATGAAAAAAAGAGTTGTGAGAGCATTGTTTGATCAGCCTGAATTTTTATTATCTGAAGATATTGCAAGATCTGAGATATTAAAAGAACTTCTTAAGATACACACTCCTGATTCTATAGAGGATGCGATCATCAATAGCAAGATATATGCTTGTGTATTTGAGATAAATGATACGAATCACCATATAGAGATTCACAAGAACCACTGGATTCAGGCATTAGAAACATGTTTACTTTGGTATGTTGAAGATGAGAACTATGAGATGTGCAATCACATAAAGAATATCATACAATCTATCAAAGATAAAAGTAAGATAACTAAAGTATCTACTAAAAACAAAAAAGATGGAGAAAGATTATAAACAAATACAATTAGGAGTGGATTCTATAATAGGTACTAAGACTATCATAAGAAGAAAAAAGAAGTCTACAGCAGATAAAAAAAGGGAGTTGTTCTTTAATGTCATAAATGGTATTGATGAACTTAATGTTAGACAGAATATAATGTATGGAGATCTCAGTTTAGACTTTGCAGACTATGATGAGAAGTTTTTTAACGTTATAGACATGCTAATATATATGCATTTTGGTAAGCAGTGCACAGAGCTTATTGGCTTTTACTTATATGAAAGAATAAATCCAGGCGGAACCATCAATCCAGTTATAGTAAATGATAACGAAGAAGTACTATTAGAAACTCCTTATGATCTATGGAATCTAATATGTAAAGTAAACCCAAAAGTAGATGAGTAGAGTAGCACCATTTTTTACTAAAGATAATATGGCCAGAGATAAAAGGCCAGAATCTTGGTGGAATAAAGGACTTCAATTAACTGAAGCACAGTTAAGAGAGGCTATGGCAAATACTCGTAGTAATAAAGAAGCTGCGAGATGGTTAGGTATTACAGATATAACCTATAAGAAATACTCTAAGAATACTTTTGATGAAGCAACAGGTAAGAGTTTGTTTCAACTTCATATGAACCAATCAGGAAAAGGAATGCCAAAAAACTGGGCTGGTGGTAAATGGAAAAAAGATCTTAATGATATGTTAATAGAGAATCAACCAATCAACTCTAAGAAAATACTAAGGTTGAAAGAATTATTAATGCAAGATGGCAGATTGGGATTTAAATGTTCTGGATGTGAATTTTGTGAGAAGAGATTATCTGATATGAAAGTTCCTCTCCTACTTAATTTTAAGAATGGCAAGAAAAGTGATTGGCGTATAGAGAACTTACAATGGCTTTGCTACAATTGTTATTTCCTTTTCATAGGTAATCCATTTACTAACAAGATGTTAGAAAGAATAGAATCAACTCCATTTGATACAATAGAAATAAAAGAGGAAGTGCAAGAGTTATATCAGCTCGATGACTTTTATTATCAACATTTGAAAAAATTAGGTCTAGATGATCATGGAGATATATTATTCAAGCCTGAAGATATAATTGACTACAAAGATATTGATGACGGATCGGAATTTATTGATATTCGTACATAACTTATTGGTTTTCAATCACTTATGCATAACTAATTGATAATCAATCAGTTAGGTATTTTACACATTTTTTAGTACTTTTAATGATTCTTTGAAGATTCTTCAATAGATCTTATCTTTTATTAAACAAAACAAAAAGTTTTAAAAAAGACTACAAAAAAGTGCTCTGGATCAAAAATAGTTAGTATATTTACAATGTAACGAACAATAAAGAATATGACTATTAAGATCTTCGTTTTCAACTACCTGACCCACGAGACAATCATTGACAGTACAATCGAAGTCAACGGAGACTATGCAATTGCAGAAGCCAACCATGAGGCTTTTAGGGAATTATTTCCTGACTGTCAAGTTAACTTCGTTATTGACAATGACAATTTTATGATGAGTCCGCCTCTGAATCAAGAAAAAGACGAGATAGCTAATGAAGAGGGTCGTATGACTTGGGACGAGTATATGAATAAATGGCATAGAGGACCGTATGAAAGCGATAGCGATATGCCTGATGATGAGATCGAGCGTCAAATTGATGATCTTCTTGAGACCGATTGGAATGAGCGCGACTCAGTTTGCCATTAATCAACTAAAATCAAAGCTATGTCTAAATTTATACTCTACAAAGATCTTATCAAAATGGCTCATAGATTAGGAATTACCACTAAAGGATTAACTTATAGCCAAATCTTAAAGCACGTAAACGCAGCTAAAAATAAATAGTTATGCAAGAAACAATTACCAATCAAGTCATTAAGCAAGGAGCCGCAGTGCAACTAAATAACGACACTAACAATTGTACTGTATTAGCTTTGGCAGCCACAATAGGAGCGTCTTATGATGAAGCCTACAATATTGCTAAAAATATATGGCTAAGAAAAAGCAAAAAAGGTGTGCGCACAAATACTTTAGACGCTTACTTCACTAAAACACTTCGTGCACATAAAATGGGTACCAAAAAAGTGTATCACATTAAACATAGCAACAAAGAAGTAGTGTGTAAGATGACAGTAGGTACCTTTGCCAAAGAATATCCTATAGGCAATTATTACGTATTAGTATCAGGTCACGCATTAGCAATTAATAATGGTAAGATCTTAGATCACGCAAATCTTCTTCTAAAACCTAAACGTATCGTCAAACATGCGTGGAAAATAAAATAAAAGTTATGGAATATACAAAAAGAGACTTACAAAATTTAGACACGATCGAACAAGCTTGGGACGGAGATGAACTTAAGATAGAAGAGCCAGGTTATAAAGTATGGCTTACACATCCTGAGAATAGAAAATATAATGGCGACTATACAGTTGAAGTATTAGTCAATGGTAAATGGGAACAACAATCATGTTTATTTGATTTTGAATATAAAAATCTTCCATACATGAAAAGTTGTGCATATAGCGGATTACCTTCAGTTAGATCATATAATAAATAAAAAATAAAGGTTATGAAGTTTAAACAAAATGAAAATGCGCCAGCCGGTACTTCTTTTTTTGGTACCACTTTAAATGCCTCAGTTAATGAATTAATCCAGATCTTTGGAGAGCCTACTTTTGAAGATAATACAGGAGAAGACAAAGTAAATTTTGAGTGGGATATTGAATGCCAGGATGGAACTGTGTTTACTGTATATGACTGGAAAGAATACAGATCTATCGGTCTAGACAAACAAATAGAGTGGCATATAGGAGGCATGAGTGGAGCAGATACAGAAAAAGCAAAAAGAGAAATTAATAATATAAAATAAAAGTTATGGCAATTAAAACAAAACAGAGATTAATAAACAAGTCAACTATAGAGATTGACCTCACAGGACCACAAGGAAACGCGTTTTACTTATTGGGCACAGCAAGTAAATTAGCAAAACAATTAGGGCTAAACAGCGCATTGATTCAATCAGAAATGACTAGCGGAGACTATAAGCATTTGATTAAAGCATTCGATAAACATTTTGGAGAATTTGTAACACTTTATAAATAGACAATAAAAATCAAAGTTATGACAAATCAAGAAGCAAAGCAATTAGCAACAGAGATCATAGGAGATGGCAAAAGTCCAAACAAGTTCTTTGTAACCTCAGGACCATACTACTTTGAAGTAGATGAATACGGAAATAGAGATGCAGTTCTTTTAGACGGGTATACTGGAGACAATACTGCTACTCAAGCCTTTGACACACTAAAAGAAGCAGAAGATTATTATAATGATATCGAGCTTGACATCTATGATGGTATTGCTCAAGTTATGATTGAAGATAGAAAGTCTGGAGTTATCAAAGAAAAAACTCTTGAAAAGATAATTCGAGTAGAGTACAGTATGACTGAAATAGACGACACAAAACTTTTTGGATATAAATAAAAATAAAATGAAAGTCAAAAATCTTATAGAAGTCCTTAGTCAATATGATGCTGAGCTTCCTGTATTAGTAGAAGGTTATGAGGGAGGCTGCAATAATGTTGATCTAATTGAAGAGATAGAAGTTATAAAAGACGTGAACACTGAATGGTATTATGGAAGCCACGAAAAGGTTCAAAATCTACATGAGAATGTAATTAGTGACTTTGCAAAAAAAGGAAAGCTTCCATCAAAAGGATTATTAATAACAGCCATTAAATTTTAAAAATGAATAAAGAGATTAAAATAAAAAGTAGTTGCATACCAAATGAGTCTATAGATATTAATGAGTGGTGTAAAATGTTTAAAGTAGGTAGTAGAGTAGATAAGTACAAAGGACAAGATCGTAGTGGCTTTCTAAACTCTCAATATAACTTTCAAAAACTATTCAAGTCTACTGAGGAATTAGGTTTTATTGACAGATTAAAAAGTCTTAAATTAGTAAACTTATGATAATCGTTCATAGCTTTCAAGTTCCTTTCTTTTGGACTGATGGAGTAGGTCCTTATGTCATCGAGGATGGTAATAGAAGAGATCTTCCAAGTGGAACCACTAGAAAAGATATTAAGTGGTTCAAACGCCCATATCCAGGAGGTAAGAATGAAGCATTTAAAATCGATCTAGATTGGGAAGTTCAAGGATCTGATAATAAAAAATATAGTGTAGCTTTATATGAAGACTCATGGTCCTGTAATTGTTATTCGTATAAATTTTCTGGAAACAAAAGAAGCTGTAAGCATATAGAAGAGATCAAGTCTTCATATTTATCATAGGATCCCTTAACTTAAAAGGCTTACTATGAACAAAAAGACTAAAGACTTTATCAAATATGTCAAGAGTGAGTGTAAGGAGTACGGAGTTAAATGTGATCTACGAAATACGAAGTACGTTAAACTATCAGAAAATATAAAGTGCTCAGGATATTTTGACGAAGAGGTTCCGGTTTTAGTTTGTTCAATGAATAGGCCAGACGCAATAGAAATTCTTGCACATGAATTCTGCCACCTTACACAATGGGTAGATCAAATCGATCTTTGGAAAGGTTGTAATGTTTCTATGCCACTAGTTGACGATTGGTTAAGTGGCACAGAGGTTCATAATATAAAGAAGCACTTGGGAGTTTCTAGAGATCTTGAATTAGATAATGAGAAAAGATCAGTGAGATTAATTAAGAAGTTTGATCTGGACATAGACATAGACCATTACATTAGAAAGGCTAACGCGTACGTGTTTTTTTATAACAGACTATTGGCTACTAGGAAATGGGCAACTCCTCAAAACAGTCCATATACAAATGAAAGGATAATAGAAAAAATGCCCAGATACTTTAGGGCAGATTATTCAATAACACCAAAAAGAATTGAGAAGGTATTTATACAAGAAAACTTATAGTCATGACAGATCAAATAAAGCCCACAAGAAAACACGTTAATCAGATATTTGAATGGTGCATTAAACATTATGGCAAATCTACATTCAATAAAACTGTCCCTGTTATTGAGTTTAAAAAGCAGGACTATTATACAGAAGGATGTATGGCATTTTATGATGAGATAGATTCAGTCATATATATTAATAAGGATCAGAATGATAACCTGCCTGAATTAGTAAATAGCGTTATACATGAATATGCTCACTACAAACAAAACATGAAACATTATCAGATACTTAGTTTATATCTATCAGATAGTAAAAATCCTATGGAAATAGAAGCCAATAAAATTGCTAAAAAAGATACAAAAAAATGCCTTAAAGAGGTATTTAATATAACAACTTCCAAGTAATATTAATATTTATTGTTATGTTATATCTAAATGTTTTATAAAGGTATTATATAAAAATATTTAGCTCAGTAAATTAAAATTAAAAATGATATTACTTCAAGTAGTAGAGGCATCTGGAATTAGAGATTATTTTCTACAGTACGGTGTTTTAGGACTCCTAGCATTTCTTTTAGGATACTTTGCTTGGACTCAGTATCAAAGATTAATAAAAAAGAACGACGCTTTAGAATTTAAAGTAGACAAATTGCAAGACGAAATGATGCAATTGTTAATTCAGGAGAGAGATAGAATGGCTTACTTAATCAAGGAGAATACACAAGCGTTAAAAGATCTTCAAAATACCATACTTACTTACATGGTTAAAAACAATGAGTGATGGACTACAAAAGACTTTCTTTAAGCAAAATAGGAGACAAGCTTATTAAAACATTAGAAGCTAAAGAACATTTTGATCGTAAAGAAGAAGAAAAGTCTTACGTAAAAAAGGTACAGATACTTAAAGAAATCCTCACTCAAGAATTTAAGTTTGTTACACAGAATAAAGTAGCGCATTTAGTATATGCCACACGCGCACAGGTGCTCGAGAAGCACATATCTTATATAAAGAAGATACAGAATAATAAGATATTTGAGACCTCAGATAAGCAAATAATCGACACTCTTCTAGCCAAATACGGCTAATTCACAACTAATTGATAATCAATCAGTTAGGATTCCACTAAATAATCTCCAATCCAGGCCGCATTTCACTGAAGAATCTTTAATAAAACCTAGACTTTATTGAATGAAACAAAAAGTTTTAAAAAAGATTGAAAAAAAGTGCTCTGGATCAAAAATAGTTAGTATATTTACAATGTAACAAACAAATAAAGGTTATGAATAATCAAATCATCTTATCAGCATTAGAATCCCAATTGGCCATTAAGAAAGCAGACCGCGACTCGTATGAAACGTGTACATCAGAGCCCGCATTAAAAGCAGCGACTCAAGAAGTTTTAGAATCTCTTCGTGATAATGTATGTGCTCTCATTCCAAGTATCATGCTTGATGAAAGTCGTATCGAGATCATGAAGTGTTCCAATTCAAATTCTTGGTCTGCTCTCACCGTATCTTTACAAAACGATTGGAGATCTGAGGACAGAAAAGTATATGCAAAAATGAATTGGTATGGATCTAGTGCTACCACTCAAGAAGAGAATGTATTGAATGATGTTCGGATCTTTGGTGCAGTTGCAGCTAAACTTGCCTGGATCGAATACGAGTTCTTAAATAATTGGAGACCTAAGCTTATGGAAATAAACAAGCCATGTGACCTTATGCGATCCGAGATCTATAGTATAGAGAGCGGTATCAGGGATATCAAACAGAAAATAACACAAGAAGGTATTGATACCTACAAGACAGAAGGATTCTTTTGCACTGTTATTCCAACCCTAAACATAGAATTGGATTGGGAAGCGGATGAAATAGATCCATCTAAAGGACGTCCATACATATTGAAAGGAAATATTGCTAATATAAAATTATCAATAGGTAGATCTAAGTGGGATTATGTATATGCTAAATCTTTCAAAGTCATAAAGACTAATAAATATAAAACTACTTTAGAAGTAACTCTTGGTGATGATAGGGTCGTAGAGCATATAGTCACAGCAAAATCATTTAACGACTTTATTGATCAAGTGTACAATTGGCAAACTGATAGAGCTAAAGAGCATAATGATAAAATGACAGAGAGATTCAATACTCGATTCGCAACAAAATAAAAACAAAATAAAATAAAAGTTATGGGACTAGACATGTATTTATATCGTAAGACATTTCTCCACACAGGAGATTATATCAATGAAGATAAAAAAGATAGTATAGTTGTCACTAAAGGAGGGCATTCCCATCCTAGTATTAAAAATGATAGAATCAAATATGTTGTAGAGGAAGTAGGGTATTGGAGAAAGGCCAATCAAATTCACAAGTGGTTCGTAGATAATGTACAAAACGGCGTAGATAATTGTGGAGAGTATGAAGTTAAAGAGGATCAATTAGCAAATCTATTAGAGACCTGTAAACTAATACTAGACAAAGATCCTGGTAAGGCTAGCGTATTACTACCTGTGCAAAGCGGGTTTTTCTTTGGTAGCACAAACTATGATCTAGACTATTTTAAAGATCTTGAAAATACTGTAAAGATTATTGAATCTTTATTTGAACAGGATCTTGATGGAGGTTCTTATTTGGAAGGAGACATTTATTATTCATCTAGTTGGTAATATAAAATAAAAATTATGAATAAAAAGTATTGCATTGTATGTCAAAAATTAATACCAGAAGCCCGTGTTAAATTAGGGTATCAAACTACTTGTGTAGATCATTCAACATCTACGCGATATACAGGTATTGTAGCAGCGGGATCTAAGAATGACTTCGAAGTTCATGTTATCAAAGATCCTGAGCTTGGCAAACGACTTGTTAGCTTAAGCAATATTTATTAAAAAAGAATCAAATGAATTATGTAGACCCAGTATCGTACAGTAAGAAGATCTTAGCTTTAATGGAAGATGAAATGCCAGAAGTTCAAGAAGTAGTTCCTGTAAAAGGAAAGAAGACTATGAAAGAAAGACTTTCAGAACTTACTCCAGATGAAAAACAAAAACTAAAAGAATATATGGATGCTCTTAAAGAAATTAAGAAAGAAGTGTATGAACTTTTACATAAAAACCAAGTAGAAGAAGTTGGCGGCAATATGTCCTCAGATCTTACAATGCCAATAAAAGAAGAAATAGATCTTAATGAATAAGATCAACTTCTTGGGGCAATTGAAAATCTTTTAAGTCAAGGAGAGACGAGTCAAAATATTCTTAGAGTTGTAAAAGACACTTTAGGAATGTATTAGAGTTCTATGAATAAAAAAATGGTTATGAATAATTTTGTTTTAGGAGTTTTATGGGGAATTGTAGGACAGTTATTGTCATTTATCCAATTACAAGCAGGTATTAAATGGGGATGGATTGATAAATACAGTATAGCACTTATGTTTTTAGGCCTTCCTATTAGTTGGTCATTCATGAAGAGTGTATATTATTTTATTAGTGCATTTGATGGACAACAATGGCCTTCTAGAATAATTGGATTCGGTATTGGAGTTATAGTATTTAGTATTCTTAGTTGGGTTCTATTTAAAGAGGGAATCAATCCAAAAACCGGAGTGTGTATACTTCTTAGTATAGTCATCATACTTATTCAAGTACTTTGGAAATAAATTATATTGTTCTATAAAATAGAATTAAATTTGTATTATGCGTACATTAGTAATAGGAGACACCCACGGGAGATCTAATTGGAAATTAGCAGTACATCAAGAAAACCCTGACAGAGTTATATTCATCGGAGACTACTTTGATTCATTTGATATTTCTGGAGTAGAACAGATACATAACTTTAAAGAGATCATAGATTATAAAGAAACATCATTTACAAATGATGGTAAAGATAATCAACGTAAGACCGAAGTTGTATTGTTGATTGGTAACCATGATCATCATTACTTTCCCGAAATCGGGTATACAGGTACTAGTGGGTATCAAAATAAAATAGCACCTTCAATTACTCAAGTCGTAGATGAGAATAGACACCATCTACAAATGGCTTACGGCTTTGGAGAATTCCTATTTACTCACGCTGGTGTAAGTCCTGTGTTTATGGATCAAGTGTTTGGAAAAGATGGTTGGTCTAAAGAAATAGTTGTGGTTGACCTAAATGAATTGTTTAGGTATAAACCTAAAGCATTTGAATTTAATGGATTTGATGCTTACGGCGATAATTCAACACAAACTCCTATTTGGATTAGACCTAGATCTTTAATGTCTTCTAATAAGAAACATGAGAAAGGATTAAAGAAAGATTATATCCAAATTGTAGGGCATACAGGAATGAAACGAATTGATTTAGACGGTAGTGATAAATTCACTGGTGGTAGATATTACTTCATTGACACAATGGGCACATCAGGAGAATACCTAGTAATAGAAGACGGTATAATAAGAACCAATTCAGTAAAATAAATGGTATGAAAGAGAACAAAAAGAAATTAATAATAAAAGAATTAATTGATAAGATGTTTGAAATTGCCGGCCATCCTCTTAAATTTGAAGATGTTGAAGGTAGAACTGATAATTGGTTCCAAGAATATACAATGACTGAAGATCAAAATAAAGAGTGGAAAGATTGGGGTATTAAATTGTTAAAAAAGAAAAAACGTTATAACAATTACTTAGCTGATCTTGAAATAAGAATGTTAGATTTATATTGTGGATTAAAAATATCTGATAGTACATTTTATAATAAAGAAGAAAAAATATAAAGAGTTATGCCAACATTTAAAGAAGACGTAGAAGTAGAAATGTCAATAGATCCGGAAGATTATGTTGAAGGGTGTAATGAGTACTCTAAGAATAGACTTATTGACGCTCTAATAGAAGACGGATGCTTAAACGAATATTGCAGAGGAGTTTACCAATACGGACTTCTTTCTCCACCAGAATTTTTTTATGTTACAGCAATTCATAAACTCAAGAACAAATGGAATATGCTTACTCAAGAAGAAGAGGAGCTTATTATAAAAATTGCAAATCGTTTCTAATGGCACATGTAGTTGATATAGTTGATAGGATAGAAGAAATGTTCACTGACGTACCTGATAAAAGAAAGAAAAAAGAATATCAAGAGTGGAAGAATACTATCAATAAGTTAATTGAAGAAGTTAATAAACTATCTAAAACAAAAATGTATTTAAATATAAAATAAATAGAATATGGAAGAGGACTATAAAGATTTAAGTACGGGACACTATTTTGAATTAGCAGACAGACTATCAATCATTATGGGAAATCTAGATGAATATTGTTACAACCATCCGGCAGCAAATGATAAGATACAGAAATCTATAGATAGAGCTATGAAAAATCTTTGGGAAGCATATCAAATTACAGGAGAAAATATATAACTATATGGCAGACTTTAGCAAACAATGGTGCGAATTAAATGATCCTGAGATGCCTCACGATTTTGATATAGAGGAAATAGCAAGTGAATTAAAAGATGATCACTATGTTACTTATATTTGCGAAGGATTCGGTTTTACAGCAATAGCAAAAGATAAAGAAGGAAAGACTATATTATATTTTCCTGATTGGGAATTCACAGGAGTGGAAGATAAATCTCATTGGATAGAATATGATATATTTATTAAACAACAAAAAAATAAAGTTTTATGATTGGAGCAATTATATTTGTAATCTTATTAGGAGCAGGAGTATTTAAGATGGTGTATGATCATCAAATAGTTAAAGATTTACAAAAGATTAGATCATTCCAAGATGATTTAAATGATGATACGATAGAGGAATAGCAAAAAGAAAACACGACGGGCGGGGGCTCATTCCGCGAGGGCCTAAAAAATATCATAAATATATATATGAATTGGAAACATGGCTACTCCAATTTTAATTAATAGCCCTATAAAAAGAAAGGCTTATATTTGTATAAACAAAAAAAAATAGAATATGAATCCAAGTACAGTAGTTATGGTCTTAGGTTTTTTTTTTCTAATATTAAATTTAGTATGGCCAAGTAAGAAGTGGGGAGGAGTGGCAATAAAGATTGTCTTCTCATCTATAAGTTTGGGCCTCTTCTTGGCAAATGCTATTTACACATTTGCAAAATAATATTACTATGAAGATTGAAGTATCTAATGCTGAGATTCTAGATAAGTTTAGTATCCTAATGATTAAAGGGTTTAGGATAGAAGACGAGGATAAAATAAGAAACATCCAAAAGGAAATAGATGTATTACTTCCTATAGCTGATGAGCTTACAGAAGAGGAGGAGGTCTACTCTAAGTATCTTGAGCTCATTAAAGTTAATGAAGAGCTGTGGGAAATTGAGGATGAAATTCGTGAGTACGAAAAAAGACAGCACTTTGAAGGGAGATTTATTCAACTCGCCAGACTTGTGTATATTACAAATGATAGAAGAGCAGAGATCAAAAAGGAGATTAATCTTTTAACAGGTTCTAATCTAATTGAAGAAAAATCATATAAAGAATACAAATGAAAGATTTTGAAGACTACAGTATTGGATCAGGTGACGAGTATGCAGATATTTTGATTAATAACCTAATAGCATCAGATGATTTAAATGAGGAACTTCATGAGGATTTGATTAAGTACTGGGCTGAGGAGATAAGGAAGACCTGTAATGAGAGGTACTCTCTCTACATTAAAGGAGAGGCTGATGACTACAGGTTATACGAAAGAGATATGCTAGACACCTACAAGGAGGCAAGCCTTAGAGCAACACAAGAAATTATAAATAATCTTGTTGAGAAGGGTCAAATACAGATGGCAATTAATGAAGAGGGAGAGATTGTATATGGTTCTAAGGATTGGGATTGGCTTAAGAATAAAACTAAAAGAAAAAAATAATAAGATATGGCAAAGGCAATATTAGAATTTGATCTTAATGAACCAGAAGATAGAAATGAACACGAAAGGATGCTGAAGTCTCTAGATCTGTGTCTTGCTCTGTGGGATATGGATCAGTATCTTAGGAGTCAGACCAAGTACAATGAGTCTCTAACTCAAGAACAGTGGGATGTACTAGATGAGACTAGAACTAAGTTGTATGAGATTATGAATGCAAAAGCAATATCACTTGACGATTTATTAAAATAAAAAACTAAGTACTTAAATAAAAGTTATGAATAATCTTGGTTACGCCTGTATTTGTATGTCACTACCTGGAAGAACCACTAATAGAACTATGCGTAAGGCCACTCTAGACCAAAAGGGGATCGGGTATCAATCTCAATTAGCTCTTCAAAACGTATCAGACCTTATCTATATTTTAGAGTGGAACAGGCAGAACGGAATATCATTCTTTAGGATGAGTAGCGACATGATACCTTGGGGCAATACTATTGATCTAGAGACACTACCTGACTACAAGAAGATTGCAAAAGAACTTAAAAAAGCTGGAAACTTTGCTAAGTTTCATAACATAAGACTAAGTATGCATCCGGGTCCATTCACCACTCTTAGTAGTCCAAAAAATAAAGTAGTAGAAGACGGCATCAAAGACCTTGAACTACATGGTAAGGTTATGGATCTTATGGGCCTTTCTAGAACTCCTTATAATAAGATCAACATTCATATGGGTGGTACACATGGAGACAAGACAGCATGCTTACAGAGGTTCGTTGAGAACTTTACAAGGATTAGCCGGTCTGTAAGATCTAGGCTTACTATAGAGAATGATGATAAGGAATCTCTTTATACAGTTAAGGATCTTATGTTCCTACATGAGAGAATCAAAATCCCTATAGTGTTTGATTATCACCATCATAAGTGTCAGAAGGACCCTATGTCAGAAGAGGATGCACTTAGGCTTGCCGCTTCTACTTGGCCAGAAGGAATCAAACCTGTAGTACACTATTCAGAATCCAAGGCTTTACATGAATCTGATAATAAGATAAAACCTCAGGCTCATTCTGATTATGTAAACGCCCTACCTAACCTGTACGGTGTACAAGCAGACGTCATGATAGAAGCTAAAGCAAAAGAGCTTACGCTCTTAAAAATTAGAGAGAGTGAAAACCTCTGCCACTATTCAGGACTGAGAAAGGTAGAATCTTATAAGTAAAATAAAAAGTAGAAAAAAGTAGCCACTCTAAAGATTGATGTTAACAGGTTCAAAAATAAGTCTTATATTTACTATATATCAATTAACAAAAACAAAAAACAAGCAGTTATGCAAAACAACACAAACCGCCCGTCTAGCTACACTAAGTTGAGCTACATTCAGAAAGTTAGCCGTATCAACCGTAAGCTCCGTACTGGAGATGTTACTAAAGTAGCACAAACAACAGGCTTTAGTCCTAATTATACCTCAGAGGTTATCTCAGGTAAACATTTTAACGAGCGTATCGTCAACGAAGCGTATGACGTAACTCGTGGTCGTATGTCTAATGCTGTTAAGCTTTCCACTTTAGACGCTTAATTTAGGCATTCATTGATTGTTACCGGCCTGGGATCTCTATCCTGGGCCTTTTTTATAACTAATTGATAATCAATCACTTATAAAACCATTGAAGATTCTTCAATACAAGCTAGAATCCACTAAAGAATCTTCAGAGAAACCTAGGTTTTACTAAACGAAACAAAAAGTTTTAAAATAGTTGGCTCCAATGTGCCCCCAGTTCAAAAATAGTTAGTATATTTACAATGTAACAAACAATAATGAATATGTTAATGAAACAAATGAGAGATTTAGAGAGGCTTGCTACGATGCAAGAAGAGGAGTTCAAAAGAACTAACCAAGATTATGAACCTATGTTCCCAGAAGGATGGGCCGATGACAAGAATTGGCTAGATCTTAAATATGACTACGACTCCTTTAGGAAGATCCAGATCGAGATCGATGACTATAATGAGCGTATGGTCGGTTGTTAAACATCAGTCAGGTGGCGGAATTGGTAGACGCTAATTAACAGATAGAGAGAATAAAGGAATGGTTATCTCTCATACAGGTTCGAATCCTGTCCTGACTACAAAAAATAAAAGTTATGATATACCAAATTAAACTCAAAGACCTTAAGCAACAAGACGGAATGTATTACATCGGAGACTTCGTGGACATAGAAGGTTCAGGATGGGTAGACAAGGATATGGCACTTCAGACAATCGACATACTCAATGCCGAAGCCAACCAACCTATTATCGATGACTTTGAAGATGATTTTTTTGCTGATCAAGAATTTTAATATATTACAATAAATAAGCTATGAACAGAAGATTAAAAAAAGGACAGCACGGCTGGATCACTCAGTCAATCTTAGACTTCGTATATCTTAATGGTGAAGTTTCTTACAAAGAAATGGACACTCACTATCTAGTGGTTTGCCAAGGAAAACCTGCCTATCAGAAAAGCAGTTCATTTAACCACCATTGGACAAATTTAACTAAACCATCGAATAAACGTAGATGTCGCAGGTATTTAATTAAAGGATCTAACAGAAAGTATACCATAGGATTCGCGTTCACAGCAGCAGATCTTTATAAAACTAAATAAAAGTTATGACAGCACAAGAGAAAGCAATTAAATTAATCTCAATGAACGAGTTAATAGTGTTAGCAGAAACAGGACGTAAGTTAACAATGGATGAACGTAAAGGTATTGCTAAACGCCAAGCAATTGAAACTTGTAATGAGGTATTAGGGTTTATGGGTGCGGATCGTGGTTATTCATTTTGGGTTGAAGTAAAACAAGAAATAGAAAAAATATGAAAGTTATAGCAATTAGAGATAGTTACTTTAACGATGGTATTAAACCAACAGATAAGGCGATTCATAAAGGATCAATATACCATGTAGTAAATAAACATTTCAAACCAGAAGATATATATTTCTATGATACAGAAACACATTATCCAAATGGTGTTCATTTATATGAATTATTGGAACAAAAGGGAATGCATGTAGTAGATCTATTTTTAGAGTTACCTAATGATTTATTTGAAGTTGAAAAAATAAAACAAGATGAGTACATTTGAAATTGATTTCTTTGAATTAGCATTTCTAGCCGAGGCGTGTATACCACCGCGTCCAATTGCTCGAGCTATGTTTTGGCAAAGCCTAACAGACAAGTATTGGGAGCAAATGACCGAAAGCGAACGTGCTCATATGTTTGAATGGCTTCAGAAGAGTTGGGTGTATGAGGAGAGTTTGAAGGAAGAAGAGGATACTCAAGTATTCCATACTAGATTCAATCCAGATAACCAATATACTATTAAGGTTGATTATGATGGTGAGTTAAGCGAACATAGAGCATTTAAATTAAACGATAATTACTACATAGGTAGGAATAGATGGGTAGCAGATGAATATATTGTATCGATTAATAAACTTCCATATCCATAATAAAATATTAATATGACACGAAAAGAAATAGAAAAATTAGCTGAATCTGCTTGGGAAGGATGTCATCTCCCTGAGGTTGATAAGCAATTTTGGGTAAATGGGTTTATACACGGCTATCTAAATGCTCAAGTAGATAATATAGATAAACAGAATCAAGCGAGTCATGATAAGATATCAGATATATTAATTAATAATATAAATCCAAAGTGTAAGTACTGTGGGGGAGAGGATAGAGGACAGTAATAAATAATCTATATATGACAGTAAAAGACAGGGCTCAATTTTTGATAGAGAGATACGGGCAAGACTCTATAAAAGTTATTAAAGACGTTATAGATGTAAAAGACCAAGATCCTGAAACTATTAAGTACTGGCAAGAGGTATTAAAGGTATGTAAAGAGACTGTAAAAAAGAAGAGAGAACACTAAAAAGGTATACTTTTCTATTTCAAAAGATTATTATATATTTATATAAACAAACAATAAGTTATGAAAAAAAGCAAGTTTGCATTAAAAGACAATAGATCTTTTAAGGTAAAAGCCACTAGCTTTGCACAAAGTTTGCTATTCTGGAAAGGCAGAAAGAAAGGCATGATCCATACTAGAGATATTACCTTAGATGATATTAGATCAGTATTCTTTCCTAAAAACTTCTATGAAAAGTACCACTATTTAGGAAGTGTACCTTGGAATGAGGAAGGCGAAATCTTTAAAGCAATGGAACCTTTAATTGTATTCATGGACTATAAAGCAAAACCTAAGTGGTGTCCAAGGTGGTTCTTAAGATTCCTACACTTATTTGGATCAGATAATTCTATAGTGAGAGTAAGAAATAGAGTGCTACATGACTTTTTAATGTATCTTACTGGAAGATATATAATATTTGATTATAAGACTAAATGGCATTATTATGATCTTCGGATATCAATTAGTGGAGATACTCAAATGTGGAATTTAGCTACTAGTATAGAAAACAGATTCTATGAACAAGGACGCAGAGAAGATTTAGCACAGCAGATCAAAGACTTAGATCCTAATACTAAATTTGACAAAGGATTCTCATTAAACGATTTGCAAGATGAGTTAGAAAGACTTGATGGAGTAAATGAATTTTAAAAAAATCTATATGAAGTACGAAAATTTCTTAAAAGTTATAATGACTCAAAGAAAATTAGAACAACAAGTACATACTCTTATTAGAAATAAACAAATAAACTATGATACAACTAACGGCAATAGATTATTTTAAAAATGAATTAATTAAAAAAGGGTTCTTCGTTCCAAAAGGAATATATACAGAAGCCAAATCAATGGAGAAAGAGCAACGTATAAAAGATTATAATGCCGGCTATACAGATGCTCAATGCAATCATATAAATGATGCAGAAAATTACTCTAATGAACAAGACTATATAAATAACAAATAAAGAGAATGACAAAGCAAGAACTACTTGAAAATGTAGATAAATACTACAATGAAGCTAAAGAAGCTTATAGCAAAGAAAAGGAAGATCTAATTAAGTTACTTACTCCATCTGCTGCTAAAGCCGCTCAATCATTTGAAATAAAAAGTAAAGAGGATTGGTTAGAAGACGAATTAAAAACTATTAACAAATAACATGGAAATTTGGAAATTCAAAGTAGAGAACATCATTGAGATGCCTAAAGAAGCAAAGATCATAACAGTTCAACAACAAGACTCATTTAATACGTGTATTTGGGCTATAGTAGATCCAGAGGCCGAGAAAGAAAAAAGAATGTTCTCGGTCATAGGTACAGGAGAGGACTTTGACCCAACTAAAAGAAAGTACATTGGAACTTGGCAAGATTCAATATTTGTTTGGCATCTATTTGAAATTATTGATTTCCCTATAAAGTAACAAGAGGGGGATATTTATTCCAAAGAAATATAATGAAACTAACCAAGATACTAGAGTCAATACTATCAGAACTCAATATACCAAAACCAGAGGATGCTTATAAGTTTGATAGGATAGCATCTAAAAATTTAGGATACGGAGATTATTACAAGTACGCTTATACTAATGTTAAGGGAGATCCTATGGAAGTTACTGTGATGTCCCAGAAGAATCCAAAATATCCTGGACTTACTTTCTATGTGGCATTCGGTCCTGATGAAACTGCTCAAGGTACTAAGACTGATTTTATTCCTGATCTTGATAGTGAAGATCCTGATGATGAAGAGGAGAAGTACAATATTAAAACTGGAGCTGGAGATGTATTGAAAGTTCTGGCTACTGTGGTTCAAGCTGTAAAGAATACTGCTAACAAGGTTGGAGGTGTGGATAAGGTATATGCAATGGCATGGTCACCGGCAGATAAGAAGAGAAAGAATGTATATGACTACTATGTACAAACTTTGTTCCCAAGCTTTAAAAAGGACCTTGCTGTATCTAGCAGTTCTTTCCAACATTATATCAATCAAGACTTCAAAGGTAAAGAAGAAGATAATAATAATCCAGAATAATATAAGAAGAATATATAATGACAAAGAAAGAACAACAAGAATCACTCTTCTCACTTAATATAATACATGGATATATAAAACACTATGCACTACAAGAAGACTATGATAGAGACCACTGCCTCATGCACCTAAAGTCTGTAATAGAAATCATAGAAGGGGATAGGATAGAGATACTCCAAAGAATAACTAAGGATCCTAATGTGTTATAAAAAAGAATAGTGTTAGGAAGTGTTAGTTTGTGTCAATTTGTGTCATACCAATATATAAGAAAGGTACTAAGCCGTGTTTCCTATATCACGCCGGCGGCACCTAAGTGATTGATTTCCAACAAGTTAGGGAAAGTATATACGTATATAACTAATTGATTACCAATACGTTATAACTGATTGATTGCCAATAAAAACTTTTGAAAATAGTTAAAATAAATTTTTTTATGTCACTGGATTGTCTTACTTTTACTATATAACAATCAAATATGACTATGAATAGAATGGATCTTGCCCAGCTCGTTTACTTCTTCAGGACCAATAAAATGCCTGCCTGTGTAGACTATTTCAAAAGCTTGGCCAATGAGAGCATAACAGTAGGTGGTCTGATAGAAGCTGACTTCGTTAAACGTCACTGTTCAGTGGATAATACACCAGCTCAGATCTGGAAGGAGATCCAGGCCAATGTGACCACATACGTAGGCTGTGAGTTTTAACAATCCGTTAACTCCATCTCTCAAGTAATAGTCTTATATTTACATAGATAACAAATCAATAAAGCATGACACTCGAATTTACACAGAAGCAACACGCCCTCCTTTCAGATGCCCTCCACACCAGGCTTCACAGAATCGATCAGATGATCAGACTGTTTGAAGAGGACAGGGACACTAGGGCAAAGAATATGGTTAAAGTCTATAGTGAAGAGTACATGGACGTCGAGTACCTACTCCAGATGGTAGAGAGGACGGAAGGCTAACTCCAAAAATAAATTTTTCTATATCAAATAAAAGTCTTATATTTACTTATACAATCAAACAAAATAAAGGTTATGTCAAAAGCAACAAATTTTAAGAACAACGTTATCACTTCTATCTCTCTCGAAACTGCTAAGGATCTTGCACCTGCAATCTTCGCTACAAGCCCGGCTCCTACAATCAAGAGCCCTAAGTATCAGTTCACTCCTACGTTTGAGGTTATCGAGCACATGCAAGATATGGGTTACGCTCTCACAGGAGTTAAGCAGTCTAAGTCCAATGTTGAGCTTCGTAAGAACTGGGGCATTCACATTACTAGGTTTCAACACCCTGACCTCTACATCAAGAACCCACAGGGTGAGATCGAAGCAAGGCCTGAGGTTGTACTCATCAACTCTCATGACGGCACAAGGCCGATTCAATTCGAGATGGGCATGTTTAGGCTTGTCTGTGAGAATGGATTGGTAATCAAGGACCAAGACATGGGCTCCTTTAGAGAGCGCCACACTAAGTACACCTTCCAAGAGCTTAAGGATCTTATGGATCAAAAGGTCTTAGGCCTCAAAGATGTTGTAGGCAAGATCAGTCAATGGGCTCAGAAAGAAATGACTGATAAAGAAAGATATCAGTTTGCTGTAGAAGCATTAGCCCTGAGATTAAGTTCAGATCGTCAGCCAGAACAGTACGAGGTAATGGATATCCTCAATGCTAAGCGTAAGGTAGATGAACAACCTACTCTATGGCACACATTCAATACTGTACAAGAGAACCTTATCAAAGGTGGCTTCCAACTAAACAATAGGCAAGCTAGGGCCATTAAGAATCCCATAGAGGATTTTGTACTGAACCAAGGCCTATGGCAGCTAGCCGATGCTTACGCTAACTAAGAGTCTCGGGGCGGGGTACTAGCAGACAGCTAGTGCCTTGCTTCTGCTCTTTAGCATCCAACTAGCACCATGGCAAAGACCTAGTTATGGTAGATAGGGGGCCCCTAGCAGGGAGCCCCGCGTTGACCGGCCCTGCACACCGGGGAATTTTCCAACTTAGCCAATAAAATAAATACGTAAATAAAATGAAGAAGACTGTAAAAGAAAAACTTGTCGATCACATGCTTGCTAATGGAAATGATTTCAGATACACAGAAATGATTGCGAAGGTTCTAAAGATTACTAAAGGAGATGACTATATCTATAATTATAAAACAGATGATCGTGGTTATTACTCTACAAACTTTTGCACAACCTATAATGGTTACATGGTAAATGGCAAAGGATCTTGTGGTGTGTACAGAAATGAAAAGGGCAGATACAGTGCTATTTATTATAAAAAGAAATAACATGGAAACAATTATCAACATCCTTATGTGGCTTTTCTTCTCTGCTGTAATATTAATAGTATTCCTAATAATAGGAGACAGCATAGCAACAAAATTCACTAGATCTAAATTTAGTAAGTGGTGGAGAAGACATATCATCAGCCACTTCCCTTACGACTCATATTAAAAAACAAACACATGGATATTCTAACTCTATCTAAGTCTTTATCGAAATCAGAATTTAAAGAAGCCTTATTTTGTATTGAGAAAGTAAATGATGCGGGTCTATTACTAGAGTTTATTGATCTTGTTAATGACTTTGTAAGGCAGGGTACAGATCTAGATTCTGCTATCCACCATGCCAACTACGATCTACTTATAGATTTGGAAACCGGAAAATATAAAAAAGAAATAGAAAACCTAGTAACGGGGTCCGGGGGAAATTACGGATTCTAAAAAAAATAAATATATGTTTATCATTATCGCACTATTTAAAATATTTGCCTGTTTTTTAATAGGATACAATATAGGCTATTACGGAGTTAAAAGTTTAGAAAACTAAATTTACTTAAATATAAAATTATGAAAAAAGGAAAATTGCTATTTACAGTATTCGGTTGGTGCATTATTACTAAAGAGTCAAATACAGAAGCCTTTCCGCTCTCAGTCTCTTCATTCTTGGTAAGGGTTAACAAATTAAAAAGTGGAGATCTCGTTGAGTTTGAAACTACAAAGTCCAATATTGTAATAGAAATAAAAAAATACGCACCAGTTAAATCATTCAAGAGGAACCCTCTTACATTAAAACCTGGTGGTTCTAATTTGAAATTTGTATTTACTGACGGTATACAAAACCAACCTAACATTAAGTACTCTGAGGTATATATAAAAAAGGTTCTAAAGGAGCTTGAGACTGAGCCTAAATTCCTTTTGGAAGTGTGGGAAAACGGAAAACTTATCTGGAAAGATGGAGAATTTATTATATTCTAACTATGAAGAGGATAACACTAGAAGAAACAAAGTACTATGTTAGGCTAGAGGGAGAAGACCCTAACAAGATGAGAAAGGCTGTGGCCTTTTCACTCACACCTTGTAACGAGCCTGGATGGGAAGAGGTAACTTACTATGGTGAAGGAATACTAGATCCTACCCTAAGTATAAAAAAACCTGAGTGGGTCTACGTTCTAGTGAACAAGTCCATGCCTGGTATCTGTAAGATAGGAATGACAAGTACAAGTGTTAATCAAAGGGTAAAGGAGATTAATTCTGCAACCGGAGTTATAACACCTTGGTTCTCTGTCTACAAATACAAGTGTATTAATTCAAGAAGACTAGAAGAGGAGGTTCATAGGCAACTAGAGAATTACGGGTACAGGATAAACCCTAAGCGTGAGGGATTCGAGATTTCATCTAAAGTTGCAATTGAGATTATAGAGAGACTAGGAGATTCTTTGACAGTTACTCCAAAGGATTTTGATAGTCAAGAAAGAGATAAGTAGTATATTTGTAAATACTATATTTTTAGGCCCTTTGCGGAAAAAAAAACAGTTATGACATACCTATTAATTATTTTATTATCTTTATTTATTTGCTTCTTAGTAGTTAAACTATTTAGATTTGTTCTTTCTTTTATATTAATATGTCTAGGACTCGTTGGGATTGGCCTGGTTATGCTTCCTTGGGATATGGAGATTGGTATACAATTAATTACTGTATGCGTCTGTTTGATCTTTATTACGCTCGTGGTGACAATGTTTGCAGGTGCAATCTCAGCATTAATAGTCACTCCTTTGATTTTATTATGGCAAGGTATTCGAACATTATTTAACAAGTAGTCAGATATTTATTAATAGTCAAAATTAATAGAATGAAAGATTTTAATATCGCAAAGTATTTGAAAGAACACAACCTTGGTTCACATGGCATCCTTGGTAATTACATAGATCTGCAAGCTCTTAAAGAGGAAGTAGATAATTCTGTGTCTATAGAACTTGATATGGCATGGGATGATTCTGAAGACGCTGAAGCTCAAGAAGCATTTAGACAGTATAATATTAAAGTATCAGGTGGAATTGGACGTCCAGGAACTTATCAAGTAACAGGTAAGAAAGAAGATATCCTTGCCTATCTTAGAAGTGAATTCTACGGAATGGATGAGACCGATATTCAGCACTACTATCCTGAACTTCTTGATGGAATGA